>PDWI01000381.1_pt1 | contig 71822 bp, 57 predicted proteins | sample 1430891 | NCBI WGS metagenome assembly PDWI01 (sample SAMN01162508, study PRJNA174530) | Oral metagenome, whole genome shotgun sequencing project. | biome: Marine environment; feature: Marine mammal; material: Swab sample of the gingival sulcus; isolation source: swab sample of gingival sulcus...
ACATCCTAAATTAAAACTCCTAGGGTAATAATGACTAACTCGATGTTTGCCCCCTCTAATCCCACCTGTCGTTAAAAAAGAGGTCATAGAGTAGTTTATGGCCTTCTGAATTTTACTAAAATCAGAGTGAGCTGCATCAGGACCTCCAAAAGCATCTATAGGAAGAGCTTTTGCCTCTGCTCTTAAAATAGCTTGATCTATATTCTTTAAATAGTTTGGGGGGAGAACAACATCTGAATCTAAAACAATCAGATATTGACCTTTTGCTTGTTTAGCTCCTTTATTCCTTGCTTTAGAAGGACCTCCATTTGCTGTTTGTATATAAGTAATTTCTAATTGCTCTGAATAAGTTGCAATAATAGACTGACTTGTTTCTGTAGACCCATCTTCAACAATAATAACTTCAAAATCAGAAAAGCTTTGCTTACATAGACTCGCCAAAAGCTCTTCAATCTCTTCAGGACGATTATATACAGGTATTATCAAAGAATAAGGGAAAGACAAGTCAGACATATTCTCTAAAATCAACTAATCATTAAGCGACCACTCTACTCCTTCTTTCGTGTCTTTTATTAAAAAACCTAGAGAAGTTAATGCATCCCTAATTTTATCTGAAGTTGCCCAATTCTTTTCTTCTTTTGCAGCTTGTCTAACTTCCATTAATAAATCGACTGCACCTTTATACGCCTCTAGACCTTTTGTCCCAGATTTTCTTTCATCTTCTAAGCCAAGAATGTCAAATAAATACAAACGATAGACTCTTTTTAGCTCATCTAAATCGCTGGCTGTAATCGTCTCTTCCCCTGAACGAAGTCTATTTATTTGAGTAGCAATATCAAATAATCTTGCTAAAACAATGGGAGTATTCAGATCATCATTCATTGCAGATTGACATTCTTTCTCTAAATCATGAACTTGAAATGTTGATGCTTGTTGAACTGCTATTCGCTCTAATTGATCGTTCGCATCCAACAACCTTAAATATCCTTTACGAGCAGCTTTTAATGCTTCATTGCTAAAATCAACCGTTCCTCCATAATGAGCTCCTAAAATGAAAAATCGGATAGTCATTGGAGAATAAGCCTCTTCCAATTTAGGATGATTCCCCGAGAAAAACTGACTCAAAGTTATGAAGTTGCCATAACTCTTACCCATCTTTTTTCCCTCTATGGTAATCATATTATTATGCATCCAGTAACGCACCATTTCTTTTCCTTGAGCAGCTGTCGCTTGAGCAATCTCACACTCGTGATGAGGAAAAACAAGATCCATACCACCTCCATGTATATCAAAAGAGTCGCCTAAATATTTCTTTCCCATAGCTGTACACTCACAATGCCAACCGGGGAAGCCTTCACTCCATGGTGAGGGCCAATGCATAAGATGTTCGGGTTTTGCTTTTTTCCATAAAGCAAAATCCAAAGGATTACGCTTCTCTGTTTGACCATCTAAAGCTCTTGTATTGGATTGCAAATCTTCAATATTACGACGACTTAATTTACCGTAGCCAAAATCTTTATTATACTTTGCTACATCAAAATAAACGGAACCCTCACTTTCATAAGCATAACCTGCTTGTAAAATCTTTTCAATTAATGCAATTTGTTCTATAATATGACCACTAGCCATAGGTTCAATACTAGGAGGAAGGACATTTAAGCTTTCCATAGCATGACGATAACGAGTCAAATAAAACTGAACAACTTCCATTGGTTCAACTTGCTCTAGTCTTGCTTTTTTTGCCACCTTATCCTCTCCATCATCCGCATCTGCCTCTAAATGACCGACATCTGTAATGTTACGTACATAACGCACTTTATAGCCTAGATGTGTCAAATAGCGAAAAAGTATATCAAAAGTAATAGCTGGACGAGCATGACCTAAATGAGCATCTCCATAAACGGTTGGTCCACAAACATACAAACCGACATGAGGTGCTTGTGCTGGTACAAACTGCTCTTTTTCACGAGTCATTGTATTATAAAGATAAAGTGAATGCTGCATAGAGAAAATATCCTGTTTTACAAATGATTTTATTTAGTTTTATTAACAAAGATACTACTTTTAAAACGGAGAAAAAGCGTATTCGTAATTCTATTAAAAAGAAGAAGTTTGAAAGAGCAAATACCCTCTTACAAACTTCTTCCTTTTGCTATCTGCTTTAATTTTACTATATCTAAAATTTTAGCCTAAAAATGTTTTTAATTGATCACACTTATCGCCTGTCTTTAACTTTCGTATCGCTTTCTCTTTAATTTGACGCACACGTTCTCTTGTAAGATTAAATTTCTCTCCAATCTCTTCTAAAGTCATTTCTTGGCAACCACCTATCCCAAAAAAACATTTTATAATTTCTGCTTCTCTTTCTGAAAGTGTTGACAAAACTCTATCAATCTCTGTTAACAAAGACTCATTATGTAGATAATTATCTGCACTAGGAGCATCATCATTAGGGATAATATCTAAAAGATTATTATCCTCACCTTCAATAAATGGAGCATCTATAGAAATATGTTTACTAAAAGACTTTAAAGTCACAGCAACTTTTTCTTCTGACTGATCTAATTCTTGAGCTAATTCTGAAATGGAAGGACGACGTTGATTCTTTTGCTCAAAAGCTTCCATTGCTTTACGAATCTTAGCTTGAGCTCCTACTTGATTGAGGGGTAAACGAACGATACGAGATTGTTCTGCCAATGCTTGAAGAATAGATTGACGAATCCACCAAACCGCATAAGAAATAAACTTGAAGCCTCTAGTCTCATCAAATTTCTCTGCAGCTTTGATTAGCCCCAGATTACCCTCATCAATAAGGTCAGGAAGACTTAAACCTTGATTTTGATACTGTTTAGCTACAGAAACAACAAAACGCAAGTTTGCTCTTGTCAATCTATCTAAGGCTCTTTTATCTCCTCTACGAATGGCCTGAGCCAATTCTACCTCTTCATCTACAGTGATTAATTCTTCTCGTCCAATCTCTTGTAAATATTTATCCAAAGAAGCACTTTCACGATTTGTTATCGATTTGGTAATCTTTAACTGTCTCATCCTCTATGACTTTAATGTTTATATTTTTTAGTAACAAGTCTCTCTAAATTCTAGAGAAAACTCTTTTTATTTTCTTCTTTTATGCTTGAAACTTATCCATTAAGGTAGTTCTACTACATAAGACTCCATCCTTCCATTGGGATAAAATCCTCTAAAAACCAAACTGCCCTTACGTAGACGCTGTTTACTTTGTGTAACTAGACGCCTTACTTCTGCCACAGTCTGTATAGGAGTATTATTTATAGTTAGTAAAATAAAGCCCCTTCTTAAGCCTTCGGCTCTCAACTTGCCTTTAGCCACTTTCTCTACGGCTATACCATAAGAAACACCATAAGAGCGTTTTTGTTCATTTGTTAATTCTTTTAGAGTAAGTCCTAAAATATCTTGAGCACTTTCTTTTATAACGTTGTCACCCCCCTCAATATTTTTTAAGATAACAGAAATGTGCTTTTCTGTTCCTTTTCTATTAAAAGTTAAAACAACTTTATCCCCAGGACGATGCCTATTAATAAGTTCTTGTAAAGATGCCATAGAACGAACTTTATGCCCATCTACAGCAATAATAACGTCTTCTTTATCTAAACCTGCAGAAAATGCCGCACTTCGTTCAGCAAATCCGACAATAAATACACCTTCTGTTACAGATAGCTCATATTTTTTCTTTAATTCACTTGTTATATCCGTCCCAACAACTCCTAAAACTGCTCTCTGTACACTTCCGTATTTTTTAATATCTGCTACCACCTTTGCAGCCGTATTTACAGGTACGGCAAAAGAGTAGCCCGTAAAATTCCCTGTTTGGGAATAAATCATCGTGTTAATACCGACAAGTTCTCCTTTTGCATTAACTAAAGCACCACCACTATTACCTGGATTAACGGCTGCATCTGTTTGTATAAAACCTCCTATTTTAGGATCTTTGCCTGACATTTGCCCCGCAGAACGTGCCTTTGCACTAACAATCCCAGCTGTTACTGTACTCGTTAAATTGAAGGGATTACCTACAGCTAAAACCCACTCTCCTAACTTCAAATCATCCGAATTTCCAAATGCTATTACAGGCAAATCTTTCCCCTCTACTTTTAAAAGAGCAATATCGGTTGCAGGATCCGCTCCAATCAAATTCGCTTTAAATGTACGATTATCATTAAGAGTTACCTCTATTTTTCTTGCATTATCTATAACATGATTATTCGTAATAATATAGCCATCTGAACTAATTATCACTCCTGAACCATAACCTACAATAGGCTTACGAGAAGGGCGATTAAATCCATCTCCTCCTCCAAAGAAAAATTCAAAAGGATCAACATAGCGTTCTTGCACCTGTTGTTCGCCCTCTATTTTTATATGTACAACAGAATGAACGGATCTTTCTGCTGCAGGAATTAAATCTGGAGCTGGTCCTATTTGTCTATTAGCAGTAAACTGGCAATCGGTATTCTTAAAAACTTCTTTTGCTGTCTCTGGAATTGAATAAACAGCTTCTTCTGATGTTTTTCTATTTGCCTCCCAATATTCATAAGTAACAATACTAACAACACTGCTAAGCAAAGCGACAACAAGTCCAATTGTTGCAATCTTAAAAACTTTTTTCATTTCACGTATTTGATTATCTGTTATTTTCTATACCCTCTATTTTTATTGAGGCTCTTTATTCCTTAAGACGAATCAAAATTATTTTTGTTGCAACAGCTTTTGTATAGAAAAAGCCAATATTTTAAACACGACAAATAACACCCTCTCCTTACAAAAAGATTTCTCTTTAAATATAGGGAGAGGATGTTTATTGAATTAATGAAAAAGTAACTTGTTTCATATAAACAAGCTTCTTTCGTGCAATAAATAGAATTTTATAAAACTACTTAATGCGAGTTGGTAAATTTATTTTTTCTTACGACCTGCGTAACGATTCATAAACTTATCAACACGTCCTGCTGTATCCACAAGTTTTGCCTTACCTGTAAAGAAGGGGTGAGAAGTATTTGAAATTTCAATTTTAACTAAAGGATAAGTTACGCCATCAATTTCAATAGTTTCTTTTGCTTGAATAGTTGATTTTGTAATAAAAACCTCTTCATTAGACATGTCCTTAAACACTACTGGACGATACTCTTCTGGATGTATACCTTTCTTCATTTCTATGATATATTAATGCTGTTTCTCCTATTTTATTAAAAAAAGAAACAATTACTATTCTTTGTTCAGACAACAAAGATACTATTTTACTCTTAACCTACAAATATCTTTTCAGAATAAACGTAGGTAATATTAAGGATTTAGCTTCAAGAATGCCGTTTTTCTCTTAATATTGCTCCTCTTTAGTTGGGAATGCTCCCTCTTTGACATCCTTTATATAAGTTGTCAATGCTTCATTGATAATCTTTCCAACTTGGGCATATATACGAAGGAAACGTGGCTGAAAACCCTCCGTTAGGCCAACCATATCATGAAGGACTAAAACCTGTCCATCCGTATCTCCTCCAGCTCCAATACCTATAACAGGGATACTTAACTCTGAAGCTACTCGAGTTGCTAGTGAGGCGGGAATCTTTTCTAAAACAATAGCAAAACAGCCTAACTCTTGCAATAGGTGAGCATCTCTTAATAATTTTTCCGCTTCCTGCTCTTCTTTTGCTCGTACATTATAAGTCCCAAATTTATTGATAGACTGAGGAGTTAATCCCAAATGCCCCATTACAGGAATACCTGCTGAGATTATTTTTCGGATAGATTCTTTTATCTCCTGTCCTCCTTCAACTTTTATAGCCTCTGCATGGGTAATTTTCATCACTTTTATTGCAGATTCTAAAGCTTGTAAAGGATTACCTTGATAAGTCCCAAAAGGTAAATCTACAACCACCAATGCTCTTTCTGCTCCCTTGACAACAGATTTGCCATGATAGATCATTTGATCTAGAGTAATAGGCAATGTGGTCACATTTCCAGCCATAACATTAGAGGCTGAATCGCCTACAAGAATAACATCCATTCCTGCTTGATCTACAAGACGAGCCATCGTATAGTCATATGCTGTAAGCATAGCTATCTTCTCTCCTCTCTGCTTCATTTCCAGAAGACGCTGAGTAGTTACTTTACGAGAGTCTTCAGGTTTATAGGTTGACATAAGTTTTCCTTTTCTATTTTATTTATTCCCACTCTATTGTGCTAGGTGGCTTTGATGAGATGTCATAGACAACCCTATTAACACCTCTAACTTTATTTATAATTTCATTTGAAACTTTTGCCAAAAATTCATAAGGCAAACGAGACCAATCCGCACTCATTGCATCTACACTTGTAACAGCACGAAGTGCGATTGTATATTCATACGTTCTTTCATCCCCCATAACTCCTACAGACTTAACAGGCAATAAAACAGCTCCTGCTTGCCATACTGAATTATACAAGCCTTGACGTCTCATCTCATTCATATAAATAGCATCTGCTTCTTGGAGAATACGAACTTTCTCTTCTGTAATTGCTCCTAATATACGAATTCCTAAACCTGGACCAGGGAAAGGATGACGTTCTAATAAATGAGCTTGCATCCCTAAAGCCTTTCCAACTCTTCGCACTTCATCTTTAAAAAGAGTACGAATAGGTTCAACGAGCTTTAACTTCATTCTTTCTGGCAAACCTCCTACATTATGATGACTTTTAATCACCATTCCTGTAATATTTATTGATTCTATAATATCGGGATAAATTGTGCCTTGTCCCAACCATTGAATTCCTTCTAATTTCTTTGCTTCTTGTTCAAAAACATCAATAAAACCTTTTCCTATGATTTTTCGTTTTTGTTCGGGATCACTCACCCCTTCTAAAGCTTTATAAAATTCTTGCTTTGCATCGACTCCTATAACATTGAGGCCTAAGTGCTGATAATCTTCTAAGACTTGTTTTGCTTCATCCTTACGAAGTAGACCGTGATCAACGAAAATACAAGTTAAATTCTTCCCTATAGCCTTATGTAAAAGCACTGCTACTACGGAACTATCTACACCTCCACTAAGAGCTAATAAAACTTTATCATTTCCTAATTGCTCTTTTAACTCAGCAACACAACGCTCTATAAAAGTGTCAGGCGACCAATTGCCTTTTATCCCAACAATATCTATAAAATTTTCTAATAGCTTGGTTCCCTCTTCACTATGAAAAGCTTCAGGATGAAATTGTACACCCCAAGTCTCCTCTCCCTCTATACGAAATGCGGCATTACTTACTTCGGAAGTTGAAGCAATCGGTGTAAAATTTTCAGGAAGCTCCGTAATTGTATCTCCATGAGACATCCAAACAGTGCTATTTAAAGATAAAGATTTTAACAAAGGATCATTTGCATCTAACACTTGAAGTGCTGAAGAACCATATTCTCGTGTTGCTGATGGCTCAACTTTTCCTCCAGCTTGATACACTAAACTTTGAGCTCCATAGCAGATTCCTAATAAGGGCAAACTCCCTCTCAACTCATTCAACACTATGCGAAAAGCTTTGGGATCATATACCGAATAGGGACTCCCTGAAAGGATTACTCCCTTTACTCCTTTTTTATTTTCTTCAAACTTATTGTAAGGAACGATTTCACAATAAGTATTTAAATCACGCAAACGACGTCCAATTAATTGTGTCGTTTGAGAGCCAAAATCAAGTATTAATATTTTTTCTTGCATTTTCTCCTTTATTTATTTACTACAAAGGTACTAAAAAGACCTTCATCTTTCTTATAAAATCCTTCTCTGTTTTCCTAACAAAACTCTTTAAAACATTTACTTCATAATTTTAGAAGGCTCCTTCCAATCGCCATTTTGACGAATCAGTTCAATCAAAGCCTCCACTGCATTTTCTTCTGACACCCCTCGTACTTGGCACTTTTGTCCTTTATACAAATCAATTTTACCCGGAGCACCACCAACATAACCATAATCAGCATCAGACATTTCTCCCGGACCATTCACAATACAGCCCATAATACCAATCTTCAAATTGGGAAGATGAGACGTAGCCTCTTTGATTTTAGCAATAGTCCCTTCTAAATTGTAAAGCGTACGTCCACATCCTGGACAGCTAATAAATTCCGTATGAGAAAAACGTAGTCGTGTAGCTTGTAAAATACCTAAAGCCAAACGATATAATTTTTCTGAGGGAAGTTCGGCTGAATCTAACATTACTCCTGAAGCGTGTCCCTCTAACAAAAGAGTGCCTAAATCAGAAGCCGCTACAAGTTGAGCTTCCTCCTTCGTCTTATTTCCTAGTGAAAGAGACAAAATAAGCGGAGCATTACACTTGAATTCTGATAAAAATGCTATCGCTCTTCTCCACTCTCCTATAGCATTTGAACTTGCTGATTGGAGTACAAGAATTCCCTTACTATCTTTTTGAAGTTTCCTAACTAGACTTTCATCAATCTCTAACGAGGGAATAATATACCAATTTATTGAGCTTTTTTTAGCTCTCAAAAAGTTATCCCAATCTGTGGATAAATCCAAAATAACATCTCCATCTTCGGGAATAAGCTCTCCTTTATACTTTCCTCTAACAAAAACTTTTGGTGTTAGTTTCCCCCCATAAACTTCAACAACATTCGCTTCTTCTCTAGGATGTATAAAAGGGCTATAAATCTGAGTTCCTAAAGTTTGCAATTGTGGACATTGAGAACGGTCTTCAATATGTTCTACAAGCATTTGAGCAACAGGCAACTCTTCTTCTGGTGCTTCGCTAAGAGAAACTCGCAAAGTATCCCCTAAACCGTCCAACAAAAGAGAACCTATACCAACAGCACTCTTAACTCTTCCATCTTCCCCTTCTCCAGCTTCAGTCACTCCTAGGTGAAAAGGATAATGCCATCCCAAGAGTTCCAATTCTTTTGCTAACAAGCGGACAGAAGCCGTCATAACTTGTACATTAGAACTTTTCATAGAAATAACAATATCTCTAAAACTTTCTTTTTCGGCAACTCGCAAATATTCCAAACAACTCTCAACCATACCTCTAGGAGTATTTCCCCAACGTTGCAACATCCTTTCGCTCAAAGAACCATGATTAACTCCAAGTCGTACTACTCGCTGCTTCTCTTTGGCTTTTTGCAAGAATAAAGAAAAAAGCTTCTCTACTCTTTCTCGACCTTTCTCATACCACTCTTCATCCGAACTATAAAGAGTCCTTTCCCCCTTTTTATCTGCAAAGTTCCCCGGATTAATCCGAACTTTCTCAATATGCTCCAAAGCTTCATAGGCCGCCAAAGGATTAAAGTGAATATCTGCAATTAAAGGCATTTCACATCCTTTTTCTCGTAAAGCTGCAGCAATTTTCCCCAAATTCTTTGCTTCTCTTACTCCTTGTGCCGTAAAACGAAAATAATCACCTCCACAACGTGCAACTCGCAAAGCTTGTGCTACAGATTGCTCTATATCATTTGTAGACACATTAGCCATAGACTGTATTCGCAAAGCTTGGTTCCCCCCTAAAGCTAAATTGCCAATCTTCACCTCACGTGTCCACCTTCTATGATAATTTAACGGATCAATCTTCATATCTCCTTATTCTTTCTTCTATTTTATACGAAAGATAATAAAATAAAAAGAGCCTTAAGTAAAATACTTATAGGCTCTTTTATTACAAGTAAAAAAAATGACTAATTCACTTTAAACTTATACTTTACTGATTTCAAATCTTCATTGGCTTGAACAATCTTATTCTTCAACGCTTCCTTATATGCTCTCATCCTTTTCATAATTTCAGGATCTGACAAAGCTAAGATTTGTCCCGCCAATAATGCTCCATTCTGAGCAGCATTAATCCCAACTGTTGCTACAGGTATCCCTGGAGGCATTTGCACAATTGCAAACAAAGCATCAATACCATCTAGAGAAGCTTTGATTGGCACTCCAATAACAGGTAATGAAGTCATAGATGCTATAACTCCACAAAGATGAGCAGCCATACCCGCGGCAGCAATTATAACTTTAACACCTCGAGACTCTGCCCCTTGTGCAAAATCTGAAACTTCTTCGGGAGTTCTATGAGCTGAAAGAGCTAACATCTCAAATGGAATCTCTAATTCTTCTAGTTGCTTTGCTGCTTTCTCCATAATGGGCAAATCAGAAGTACTACCCATAATTATACTAACAAGTGGTTGCATATAATCTTTTATCTTCTTTTTGTTATTGTCTCCTTTGAAATAAAAAAGGGAAGTAAAAGAAATTAATTCTTTCCCTCCCCCTTTAGTTATAATTTAAAGCTTATTAGCTTAAGAATGCCTTATAAGCAGCAGCATCCATTAATCCTTCTAATTGAGATGCATCTGCAACTTTCACTTTTACAATCCAACCCCCTTCGTAAGGAGCATCATTTACAAGTTCTGGTTGTTCATCTAGATCAGGATTTAGCTCTAACACTTCTCCCTCTATAGGCATAAGAAGATCTGCAACTGTTTTTACTGCCTCAATAGAACCAAAAACTTCTCCTTGAGCGACTGTATCTCCTTCTGAAGGAACGTCAACAAAAACAATTTCTCCTAACTCTCCTTGTGCGTAATCTGTAATACCGATGTAAGCAACATCTCCTTCCATACGTACCCATTCGTGATCGTTTGTGTACTTTAATTCTGCGGGAATATTCATAATTATTCTACTTATATTATATAGTTATTTCTTTTTATCCTTACTCTTATTTAATTTATAACTTGATAAACTAAATGCTGTATTTCGCAAAGATAATGTTAGTTATTTTAAATACAACACTTTTGCAATACAAATACATAGTTTTACATGCTATTCTTACAATTTAAGCCAAAGATTTACTTAAATAGTGCTACCTTTATATCTATTCTTCAAGACTTGAAAAGATTCCAATGAATATAAAAAAACCTTCTATTAAACGAAAAATAGTTACTCTTGCAATTCCTAATATTATATCTAATATTACAGTTCCCCTACTTTCTCTCGTTGATGCAGGACTTGCTGGAAATATGGATGTCTATGGTTCTTTAGCTTCTGTTTCTATAGCCTCTGTATCTATCTCTACAATTTATTGGCTTTTTGGGTTTTTAAGACTTGGGACGACAGGACTCGTTGCTCAAGCATTTGGTGCAAAAGATACTAAGGGAATTAACAGATACCTTGGAAGAGGCGTCTTACTTGCTCTAATCTTTGGAATTATTCTTAGTCTTCTTAGTCCCCTCATTATGCAATTTGTATGCTTTATGGCACAAGGAGATCTTCAAATAGCAAGCCAATCTGAAGGTTATATACAGATTGCTCTTTTAGGAGCACCTGCCGCTATGCTTCTTTATGTTTTAAATGGATGGTTTATAGGTATGCAAAATACTCGCATCCCTATGGAGGCTGCCATATTAATAAACTGCATTAATATATTTCTTAGCTTTTTCTGTATTCATATACTAGATATGGGAGTAGAGGGACTAGCTCAAGGTACAATACTTGCCCAATACATAGGAGTTGCCTATCTTTTTCTAAGAGCCCGCTTTAGATTTCGCTCCTATCTATCCTCTTTTGAAATTAAAGACATCTGGGGATTAGATGGTATGGGGTACTATTTACGCTTAAATAGAGATCTATTTCTTCGCTCAGCACTCCTTAGCTCTGTAACGATTTTTTTCACATACGCTTCAACAAAAGAGGGGGAAGTTGTCGTTTCTGCCAATACCTTACTAATGCAACTTTTTTCACTGTTTTCCTATTTTATGGATGGTTTTGCCTATGCTGGAGAAGCTCTAACTGGAAGATTTGTTGGTGAAAAAAGAATTGACCTTGTAGAAAAATTAATTAAAACTCTTTTTATCATAGCAATACCTATTTCTCTTGTTATTGGGGGAATATATTACTTCTTTCCCAGTCCTCTTCTTAATCTCTTATCCAATCGAGCTGACATTGTTAATCAAGCATTAAAATATGTTATTTGGGCAGCTCTAATTCCCCCTTTGGGGTTTGCTTCTTTTCTTTGGGATGGAGTATATGTCGGAGCAACTTTTTCTAAAGGTCTTTTTATAAGTATGTTGTTTGCATGCTCTATATTCTTTATCATCTACTTCTCTCTTGTGGACTCTTTAGGAGCTATTACTATTTGGTTAGCTTTTGATTCTTATCTCTTGACTCGAGGACTAACACAAAGCTTTATGTACAAAATTTTATTGAAGAAAATAAAATCCTCTTTTTTATAAGAAAAAAAATGCACAAGCCTTAAAAAAAGGCTGTGCATCTCTTTTATATATTCTTATTTATCCTTATTTCAAAGGCTTAATGTGTGTTAAGTTTACAGGCTTAATCATATTCTCTGGACTAAGAATTGTATCTAAGTCTTCTTTAGACAAGATACCATGTTCTAGAACTAAATCATAAACACCTCTACCTGTTTCCATTGCTTCTTTTGCAATTTTTGTAGAGTTCTTATAACCAATAATTGGATTAAGAGCTGTTACAATCCCAATACTATTACGTATATTGTTGCGACAAACATCTTCATTAGCAGTGATACCATCTACACATAAAGTACGGAATGTATCCATTCCATTCATTAAAAGATCACAGCTTTCGAAACAACATTGAGCCATCACTGGTTCCATAGCATTCAACTCCATTTGAGCTGCATCTCCTGCCATTGTAACTGTCAAATCATTACCCATAACTTTATAACAAACTTGACTAAGAACTTCTGGGATAACAGGATTTACTTTTCCGGGCATTATAGAAGACCCAGGTTGTACTGCTGGAACATCTATCTCATGAAGTCCACAACGAGGACCTGAAGCCAAGAGACGAATATCGTTACCTATCTTATTAAGTTTTACAGCAATACGTTTAAGAGCAGAAGAGTAACCAATCATCACAGATGTATCACTTGTTGCTCCTACTAAGTCTTTAGTTAACTTAATATCCCAACCTGTTATATCTGCTGTAGCTTTTATACATGCTTGAGCATAGCCTGGTTCTGAACATATTCCTGTTCCAATAGCTGTTGCTCCCATATTGATAGTCAAGAATTGTTCTGCAGCAAAGTCTAAATATTCTAACTCTTCTTCTAATATCGCAGCAAATCCTCCAAAAGTTTGACCTAAAGACATAGGAACTGCATCTTCCAACTGAGTACGTCCCATTTTTAAGATGTGAGCAAACTCTTCTGATTTTTTCTTAAGAGAAGTAATTAAATCTTCTAAGTGAGGACGAAGCACTAAATGAGTTGCATATAACCCTAAATGAATGGCTGTTGGATAAGCATCATTTGTTGATTGGCTACAATTCACATGGTCATTAGGTTGCAAATATTGAAACTCTCCTGCATTATGTCCCATAATTTGTAAAGCTCTATTACAGATGACTTCATTGGCACACATATTGGTAGTTGTTCCTGCTCCTCCCTGAATCATATCTACAGGGAATTGATCATGATGTTTACCTTCAAGAATTTCTTTACAAGCCCCAACAATACCTTCGTATTGTTCTTTTGTCAACAGATTTAATCCATAGTTAGCAATTGCTGCACCCCATTTAGTATAAGCTAGACCTTTTATAAATAAAGGGTATTGATCTAGATGAAAATTACTAATACGGAAATTCTCTATACCACGAAGTGTTTGTACACCGTACAATTTATCATTAGAGATTTCTCTTTCTCCAATAAGGTCGCTTTCTATACGAAAGCCTTTATTTGCTGTCATTGTTTTATAGTATTTTGTTGATTTATTCTTTCGCAAAGATAAGTGTTAATATCATAAAAATGATACTGTAAAATAAAAAAAGAAAAAGACCCTTATCAGATTACATATATAAGGGTCTTTTTTTATTTTTTATTTTTTTAGAACTCGAATTGATATATTGCCGATACGAACAATATAAACACCTTGAACTAAATCTTTTAAGCAAAAACTTTGTTCGCTTGATGTCATTTTTCTTTCATACAGCTTTCTTCCTCTCAAGTCAAAAATTTCAAGAAACGCTTGTCCTCCTTTAAAGTGCGGATTGAAACAATATAAATCATCTCCTTTGAAAAAGACTTGTAGAGAAGAAGCTCCAAGCTCGACTATTCCAGTAATTGAAGATAAAGGCTTTACATTAAAATTCTTCCAAACAGCTGCTGTTTTATATTGCTCAAGAGACGCATCTTCTACAAAAAGAGAACAACGACTTTGATCCATTTTTCCAAAAACATCTTCTCCTAGCTTTATAGTAGATGGATCTTTTACTCTCAAAACGATTTCATAAAGAGCCGTATTTTCCATTGCTATTAACTTAATTTCTTTTAATGTCGATGGTAAGTCTATCTTCATTAGACCATTACATCCTGAAAAAGCGGCTCCTGCAATAAGTTCTACTCCTTCTGGAACAATAATCTTCCCCGCAAAAAGAGTAGTTAAATTATGCACCACTTTTCCATCGGCACTCATCAAGAGTTTTCCCTCTAATTTAAAGTTTGAACCTTCGGGTAAAGTAAAGTTGATAGCTGTTTCTTTAAAAGCTCCATTCTTTATAGCGACTAAAGATTTGGGCAAAGTCAATTCTTTTAAACCTTTACAGCCTTGGAATGCAAAAGCTCCAATTGTTTCTAATTTACTAGGTAAGACAATCGTTTCTAAAACAGAATTTTCTAAGAATGCTCCATAATCAATACTTGTCAAAGCCTCGTTTAACACGACTTTTTTCAATGATGAACATTTGGCAAAAGAAAACATTTCTAATGTTTCAATTTTCTCTGGAATAATTACTTCTTTTATAGAAGAACAACCCTCAAAAGCAGACATTCCTATAGACTCTAAATCTTTTGGTAAAACAAGTGTCGCAAGAGACGAGCAATTCATAAATACCTCCATATCAATAGAACTGATGCTAGAAGGTAAATTTATAGATGTTAAGAGGCTACAACCTTTGAAAGTTGCCATTCCTAAATCTGAAAATCCTGAAGGTAAAACAAGCGTACGAAGAGCTTTACAATTTAAAAAGTTTGACCCTCCCATCTCTGTTAGCGTATTAGGTAAAAGAACCTCTGATAAAGAAGAACAGCCTTCAAAACAATTTGCCCCTAAAGAGGTAATATTTCCTATTGCCTTAAAAGACTGAAGCTGAGTACAAGCTTTAAAACTCTCTCTTGGGACTTCGTTTGCAAAATATCTTTTTACTCCTTTTAAAGTTCCCTTATCTCCTCTATAAGCAAGGATCTTTACATTGTCTAATGTTACCTTTTTTAGTTTAGACATTTCTCGTAATGTCTTAAAATCTCTCGCATCCATAGAACCCGAGATTTCAATCGTCATTACTTCCTTTTTTTGCTCATCTGACAACTTTGAACTTAAAGCTCCTGCCTTATTAACTATTTTTGCTTCTTCTTTATTTACTGCAACAAGTTCTTTTAGTACAAATCCTTTATCAGCTATACATCGTACTGAATACCCCATAAACTTATCCTCAAAAGAGCAGTTAATCGTTTGAGAATCCCAGAAAAGACGAATAAACATTCCTTTAGATTGTTCATAATCACTCTGTGTACTCGTCCAAAAATAGCCTTGACGAGACATCCCTGAATAGCCATCAAAATACTTACTTGTAGAAGTACTTCCATAACCTTTTAGATCTAACATTGTTTTGTTATTCCCCGACAAAACTTGATCTCCTCCTGTAGGATTTGTTGCTTTTCTCCACTCTGTTTCACTCTTTATCAACTCCCCAGCTTTGTAAGACAAAGAAGATGTTGCCATATCATAGGACATTGCCCCTTTAGGATCAATATACTTTGCAAGAGCTTCCCAATCTCCTTGAGTTGGCACTTTCCAAGAAAGAGGTGCAAACTTATCTTTAGTAGTTACAGCAAACCAATTATATAATGCTCCTAATTTCGCTCTATTATCTTCTTTCCCATCATAATAAGTTACTGCTGGAGATTTTGTTTCCATCCATGCTTTCTTTTCTGGAAGAAAAGCGATAGCTGTTCCATCATTAAACAATTTCGTGCGAAGATTCGAACGCATCCAAATTTGTTTCCCAATCTTCACTAAAGGATAAGTTTCAAGCTCTTCTCCTCTTTTATCTTCTAGCAAATAGGGTTTTAAGACAACGGATTGAGCATCAGCGATAACTTCCTTCGACAAACGTCCCTCCTTTGTTAAATAAATTGCATCACTAGGTCTTGTATCTGTAAGCTTAGAAGCTAAACCACTTGTTTCATCAAAATTTATTATTGCATTCTCTCCTAAAACATAAGCTTTAGAAAAATCAATACTTCTATCTTCTTTGGGAAGATAAAGTAAGCTCATTTTTGTCCCGACTCCATCAAGAACTACATATTCATAAGAGATAAGACCTAGCTCATTATCTCCATCCTGAACAAGCTGTAAGTTACTACTTGTATAAGTTGTTTCGGGTTGAACTGTTATTTTAACTTGTGAAAATAGATGCGTACTACACAAACAAATAGTTAAAATAACAGATGGTAAAAAGTAAAATTTCTTCATTCTTCTGATCTTTTAATTGACTTTATTAACCCTTTTATTTATAAAGGGTATATCTACAAATATAATAAATCTATCTATACTCTTTATTTATAGAAAAAACTCCTATGCAAACAAAATGTTACATAGGAGCTTTAAATTAAGTTGAATAATCTATTACCTAAGTAAAGACTTATTTTTTATTTTTTTTCGTTGAAAGCATATAAGCTACTGGAGATGCTACGAAAAGTGTACTATAAGTACCAATGATAACTCCTAATAGAATTACAAAGGTAAAGCTTCTCATAGATGCTCCTCCGAAAATAAAGATGATAAACATCACTAGGAATGTGGTTAAAGAAGTATTCAATGTTCTAGACAAAGTACTACTCAAAGCATCATTCATAACAGTGAAGGTATCTCTATTAGGATACATCTTATCCGTTTCACGAACACGGTCAAAGACTACCACTGTATCGTTGATAGAATAACCAATAATTGCCAAAATTGCGGCTATAAAATTCTGATCTATTTCCATCGTAAATGGCATTAATCTCCAGAGTAATACATAGAGAGAAATAATACAGAATGTAGTTACCGAAACAGATGCAAATGCTCCTAAAGAGTAAGATAAGTGACGGAAACGAAGTAGAATATAAAGTGCCATAAAGATTAGAGATATAATCACAGCGATTATCGCCTTACGGCTAATATCTTTAGACATACTTGCACTCACTTTTTGAGAACTTATAATACTTTCTGACAAGAATTTTTCTTTAGATACAGGTTCTTTATAGAAATTCTTACAAACTTTAAATAACTTATCATTGATTTCATTTTCAACAGCAACTGTATTCTCTTCAATTTTATAGTTGGTTGCCACACGGATGTCTGTTCCTTCATTTCCGATAGAAGTAACAACTAACTTTTGATTTAATTCTGGGCCTAAGTCTTTACGAACATCTTCTATACTTACTGCTTGATCAAATGAGATTACAAAATTACGACCTCCTGAGAACTCAATCCCTTTATTTAAGCCTATAGTAAACAAGCCGATTAAACCCGCTACGATTAAGAGCAAAGGTAAAGCTAAACCGATTTTACGTTTCCCTAAAATATTAAATTTAGGATCTACAAGGAAGTTGCGAGTTAATACAGTTGAATAAGTAACCTTAGACATCTTTCCTCTTTTATCTAAGAATTCAACCCAAATACGAGTTAAGAAAACAGAAGTAATAAATGATGCTATAATACCTATTATCAATGTTGTAGCAAATCCTCGAATAGGACCTGTACCAAAACTATAGAGAATAATACCCGAAATAATCGTTGTTAAGTTGGAGTCAAAAATTGCAGAAAAAGCATTTCCATATCCATCTGCAATAGATCTTGACATAGACTTACCTGCACGTAGTTCTTCTTTTATACGTTCAAAAATAAGAACGTTTGCATCCACTGCCATACCTAAAGTTAGTACCAATCCGGCAATTCCTGAAAGGGTTAATACCGAATGGAAAGACGCCAAAATTCCTAATGTCAAGAAGCTGTTTACAATAAGAGCCGCATCAGCGATCAAACCAGGAATTAATCCATAAGAAAGACACATATAGATCATCAATAGAATTAATGCTATTAAGAATGAAATAATTCCTGACTTAATAGACTCTTTTCCTAGAGTAGGACCGATTACGTTTTCCTGCTCAATTGTTACTGAAGCTTCCATACGTCCGGAATTAAGAACGTTCGCTAAATCGACTGTTTCTTCAACGGTGAAATCTCCACTAATCTCAGAGCGTCCACCTGTAATCTCAGATCTTGGTGCTGGAGCTGAATATACAACATCATCTAGAACAACTGCAATAGGTTGACCAATGTTTTCTTTCGTCAAACGAGCCCACTTACGAGAACCTTCTTCATTCATAACCATCGTAACAACAGGACCTCTACTGCCTATCATACCTTGGCTCATATCACTCTTTGCAGAAGTTACAACTTCCCCACCTAAGTCTGGTCGATGTCCTCTATTTCCACGAATTGCATAAAGGGTATAATAATCGGTCTCTTTTTTTGTCTCTCTATTTACAACAGGAGAGTTTGACCAAAGTAATTTCAAGTTTTCACGGATGAAACCCTTTTCATGTGCAAGAGCAAGCATTTCGTCTATTTTTTCACGATCTGAACTCTTTGCTTGACCAATAACAGCTCCTCCATTGTAAATAGATAATAAGTTAAATAAGACATTTTCTTTCGTCTCTTCTTCAGTAGAAGCTAAAACTGATAAACGCTCATTAGCACTTACCAAATCTTCTACAACGTCATCATAAGTATAAGTTCTCCAGAATTGCAAGTTCGCAGTTTGTTGCAAAAGACTTCTCACACGCTCTGGATCTTTTACTCCTGGGAGCTCTACCAAGATTCGGCCTTCACCCTCAATACGTTGAATGTTAGGAGCAATTACCCCAAAACGGTCAATACGAGTACGAAGTACATTGATAGAAGCATCAGAGGCACTCTTAAATTTCTTCTTTAAAACTTTGATAACCTCTTCATTGGTAGAACGAGCTGTAAGTTCATTACGAAGATCTCCATTACCAAATAAAACAGATAAGTTGGCATCGGGTACAAGAGTCGTATATTCTTTTACAAATTTATCAATAAAATCGCCTGAACTACTTGATTTCTTTGCTAATTCTAATGCTTTTTGAAACTTTACATCTTCACTATTTCCTGAAAGTTTGAGTAATAATTCTCCTGCATTAAGACGAAGAACTACGTTCATACCCCCTTTTAAGTCAAGACCAAGCCCAATCTGTTTTGTACGAGCTTTTTTTAGCGTCATTCCAAACCAAACGGTCTCATTAGCCATAGAGTCAAGATACGCCTTTCCACCTCCAACGGTGCTTTCCTCTAGCTCTTTTGCCTTATCGTCATAATAACGAACTACTGGTGTAAAAGAGATGTAATAAGCACAAATGAGGGCTAATAGCGAAGTGATAAAAATCACAAATCCTTTGTTTTGCATCTTCTAGTTAATTTTCTATTTTACTTTTTTTTTAATTACAATATTTGCAAAGGTAGTTTTTTTTTCTCTATGAATTTATTCTTCTCCTAATTAATTAAAGCTTTTTTATTAAGGAGTGCAAATTTTATTTCTCTAGTTAAACTTCTCACAAATCCTAGTTAGAATAAATGAGTTTGCACCTTTGACTTTTTCTATTGATTACTAAGACAAAATAAATAGCCCATCTTTTCAACAATAAAATATACACATATTAACATTTTTGCTACCTTTAAAATATTATTTAAATATTTTCTTTTCTTAAAAATAAATTCATACGAATACAAGTCATTTAATAAATAATAGATATGAATAACAAAAACATTTTATTACGAAGTTTATTCTTTGTATTTTTTATTCTTACTCCTCTTCTTGGAGCATTTGCTCAAAAAGATTCAAAAGGAAGTAAAGTAGGAATTATTATTCAAGAAGATTTCTCAAAATTTGAAAAAGGTACAGAAAGCTCTCCCGATGGAAAAGATTGTGCCGATTCCTACACAACTGAAATCAGTTCTTCTTTAACGCAAAAAGAGGGGTGGACAGGTGCTGCAGTACATCAAGCTGGTGGAACTTGCTTTATTTCAAGTTATTCTACAGGCTGGGACTTTCAAGATGGCTACATCAACACCCCTCTTGCTGATCATAGTGGCGAGATTTCATTCTCTTTTCGAGCAAAGAAAAAAGGAAGTGGAACTTCTAAAATTAATTTAAACGTAGTATATAGGAGTAAAAGTCTTGCTGGATTTACAGGCGAAATAAACGAAGAGTGGAAAGAATTTCAAGGAACTTTAAGCGTAGATGCTTCTGAATATTCAATTGCTTCTTTTATCCAATTTTCAAGCGAATACAACGTTAAATTTTATATAGATGACATAAAAGTTGAGCGAAAAGCAAGTAGCCTTCCCATACCAAGCATTGCTGATTTTACAGAAGTAAATGCAAATGGATTTACTGCTAATTGGAAAGCTATTGACGGCATTTCTGATTACCTATTAAGTGTATACGCTAAGAAGAGTTTACAAGAAAAAGATTCTATCGTTAATAATTTTGATAAAATTACAATCACAGAAGACAAAAAACTTACCAATAATGATTTTGGAGCATTTATCGTAGACTTATCTTCTGGGAATGGCCCTCAAGTTGGACAAGAAAAAGACGTGGTGCAATCTGGAAATCAAGCCTTATTTTTTAATGCAGACAAAGATTATTTAGAAACAAAAGACAACAAAAAGGCAATTCGTCACTGTAGCTTCTGGGCAAAAGCGGAGAAAAGCAATCAAAAGTCTAAACTTTTAATTGAGGAAAAGATTGAGGACAAGTGGGTGCCAAGCTTAGAAATTGATACGAAAGTGCTAAAAGAGGGAAAATTCATCTCTTTAAGTGATAAGATGAACTATAACACAACAGCTATTCGCCTTAGCTATAAAGAAGAAGGCGGAGGAATGTACCTTGATGATTTTCGTGTTTACTTTGAAGCGGATCCTCTATACGTAGAAGGATATAAAGATCTTCTTGTACAAGGAACTTCTAAAAAAGTAGAAGGACTAGACCCTGAAGTTGACTATTTTTATTCTGTAAAGTCTTCTTCTGAAGGAAAAACTTCTCTTCCCTCTGAAGAAATATTTGTTTACAGCTTACTATCTCCAAAAGCTTTAGATGGGAAAGAAATAGAACATAATTCTTTTGTTGCCCAATGGGAAAAAACTCCCAAAGCAAAAGGATACATCCTTTATAACTATAATGAGATAAATGCTCTTGATAATAAAGAGTACAGTATTATATCCGAAACTTTTGATAAAGTAAAAGTTGAAGCAAGTCCAGAAAAAGCTCAAGCAGGGAAAAAAGAAAATGGCTTTTTAGATGCATATACACAAAGTCCGGGATGGATGGGTAGTCATCTTATTTTTGCAAAAGGAATGATAGGGACAAAAGGTTTTGGTGCTGAAATTTATATATCTACACTTAAATTTGATATACCCAAAGATGCAGAGAGAAACTTTTCAGTTCATATAAAAGTTTGGGCAGAAAAAGGCACAGACCTTTCAATGAAGGTTAATGGCAAACGTCCAAAAGATTTAGAACTAATTAATTTTAAAGAAACTGGCTTTATTGAAAAGGACATCCAATTCCCTTATAAGGTTAAAGAAGACCTTAATATATCTTTTCTAACTTTCTCTGGAGAGCCTTTCCTTCTTGATAATGTTGATGTAAAAATCAATCTATTAAAAGGAGATAAGGTGCAAAAATTAAATAATCGTATTTATATAAAAGAACAAAAATGCAATTTTAAAATTGAAAATCTCGTTTATACAGAAAACACAAATTACCTCTATAAACTACAAGCCTATCGAAGCATTGGGAAAAATATGATTTTCTCTGACTTCTCCAATAATATACGAGTAACTCTTAAAAAGAAATCTGGAAATAAAGACATAAGACGAACAAGTCTAAAAGTCTACCCTAACCCCGCCGATGAAAAAGTTACAATAGAAAACCTTTTACCTATGGAAAGACTTAGAGTCTATTCTTTAGATGGGGTGCTAATCGCAAGGGCTAGAGCTAACCAAAGAGGATATGCACAAATAAATGTTGTCCATCTTCCTAACGGACTTTACATTATTCAAGGAGATAACAAATCTTTTAAACTTAAAGTCCTTCATTAAAATATAAAGAAGGGAGGAAGAGCAAAACCTCCCTTCTTACTAAAGGTCTTTCTAAAATCAACTTAAAGAAAATCAATTACCTTTGTCTAAAAGGAATGTAAGATTTATTGAAAAAAGAGAAGCATTTTATGAAATTTTTAACCCATAAAAAATTAACCCTAATGGGTGCTGGTGGTATGATTGGCTCCAATATTGCACAAATCTCTGCGATATTAGGATTAACTCCCAATATTTGCCTATACAATCCTAAGTTAGAAGCTCTTGAAGGGGTCAACGAAGAAATGCGTCATTGTGGTTTTAAGAATGTTCACTTTTCTTACACAAATAATGTAAAAACAGCTCTCACTGATGCTGAGTATATTATTGCTGCAGGAGGTGCTCCTAGACAAAAAGGAATGACCCGTGAAGATCTCTTAAAATGTAACTCTGAAATTGCTTCTGAATTAGGATGTAATATAAAAAGATATTGCCCTAATGTAAAACATGTGACGGTAGTTTTTAACCCTGCAGATATAACAGGCTTAATAACCCTCGTTCACTCTGGTCTAAAACCCTCTCAAGTTACCACTCTCGCAGCTTTGGACTCCATTCGTCTACAAAGTGAATTGGCAAAACATTTTAATATCCATCAATCGGAAATAAGTCATGCTCGTACCTATGGTGGACACGGTGAAATGATGGCTGTATTTCCATCCGTAACTCAAATACAAGGAAAACCTTTAACAGATTTAATTAATACAGACTCGCTATCTAAACAAGAATGGCTTACAATAAAAAAGAATGTAATAAAAGGGGGAGCTCGAATTATTGAATTAAGAGGACGCTCTAGTTTCCAAAGTCCTGCCTATTTGGCCACAAAAATGATCGAGGCTGCTATGGGGGGAGAAGAATTCCTCTATCCTTCAGGCTCTTATCCTGTTACCGATAAACGCTATCCTTTTATAATGATGGCAAGAGAAAACAAAATCACTAAAGAAGGTGTTGTTTGTAATCAACTAATAGGAAGTACAAAAGAATTTGAACTTCTTGATGAAAGTTATAATCACCTTTGTGCCTTACGAGATCAAGTGATTGCTATGGGCTTCTTACCCCCAATTAGTGAGTGGTCTACCATAAACCCAAATTTGTAGAATTACTTTCTTTGACACAAAAAAAAACTCCGTCACAAAAAATGTAACGGAGTTTTTTATTTTTTATATAATTCCTAATTATGAAATTTTATTTCTAAAGAAGTTGGCAATTGCAAAATAATCCCCTTCTGTAGGTTCTTGATAGCTTTCTACACCATCTCTCATTGCATCTTTTATAGATCTAGGAAGTTTTTCATCAGGCATACTCTCTAATTTATCCATAGTTTCTGGACTAATATAGCCTTGAAGAGTTTGAACTCCTAAAGTTGTTGCTACACCATTGAAATCATTCATCAACTGAAGGACATTTAAGAAACAGAAATAACCATGTTCTGTTCTCACTCTTGTACCCATAGTTGCAAAAATTCCTAATTTCTTTCCTTTTAAATCTAAACTTTTAAGAGTATCAAGAGCTTTTTTATTTAGAGTTCCTGCTATAACCCAAGCTCCTAGCAGAACGACTTCTGAATCACTAACATCCACAGAGTCAGTATCCATATTTACTAAATTCCAAGTTCCTGTATTTTTTACATGTTCAAAGATTTGCTCTGCCAACTTTTTTGTATTGCCAGTTGCACTTGAATAAAGAATTGTTCCTGTCATAGTTTGTATTTACTTTCGAGTTTGTTATTTCAAGCTTAAAGGTAATATATTTTTTTATAAAAAAGCTTTCCTACCACCTTTTTTGTAAAGTTCATATTTCAATATCTACTTTTATTTATTGGATTTAGATTTTCTCTTAATAAAAAAAGGGGCTTTATCAGCCCCTTTTTATAAATACTTTAAATAGTATAGCTATTCTAACATTGCTAATGCATAGCTCTTCCATTCATCAACAAGCCTTCGCATATCCTCTGGCATATCTACTTCAAAACGCATAAACTTATGACTTGTAGGATGTTCAAAGCCTAAGGTTTTTGCATGAAGTGCTTGACGAGGACAAGTCGCTAACATCTTCCTTGCAAAAGAAAGATAAGTTGAGCTAGGACGCCCCCTAAGAATTTCCGCTCCTCCATACTTCTCATCTCCAAAAAGTGGATGATTGATAGATTTCATATGAGCACGAATCTGATGTGTTCTTCCTGTTTCTAGTCTACATTCAATAAAAGAAACGAAAGCATAATTTTCTACGACAGAATAATGCGTTACCGCTTCTTTTCCTTCCTTTGTCTCGGGAGCTAGTACCGTCATTCTTGTCCTATCTTTAGGATCTCTTGCAATATTTCCTTCTATACGTCCTTCTCTTTCTTTAAATGCACCCCAAACAAGAGCTTGATACATCCTTTCTGAAGTTTTATTAAAAAACTGTTGTGCTAAATAAGTTTTGGCTTCAGGTCTTTTTGCAACCAAAAGCAATCCACTGGTATCTTTATCTATTCTATGTACCAAGCCTACTGAAGCATCGTTAGGATCATAATCAGGGTTATCCTTAAAATAGTAGGCTAAAGCGTTGACAAGTGTGCCTGTATAATTGCCATTCCCCGGATGAACCACCATACCTGCAGGCTTATTGACAACAAGTAAATCTTCATCTTCATAAATAACATCCAATGGAATATCTTCTGCAAGAATTCCCTTTTCATGAGGAGGACGATCCAAACGAAGAGTTATTATGTCTCCAGCACGAACTTTATAATTACTTTTTATTGCCTTATCTCCAGCAAAAAGAAAACCTGCATCTGCTGCTTGTTGAATACGATTGCGTGAACTATGTTCAATATGGTCTACTAAAAACTTATCTACACGCAAGGGAGTTTGCCCTGCATCTACAATAACTCGAAAATGTTCAAAAAGAGTAGCCTGCTCTTCTAACTCTTCCTCATTCCCTTCTTCTTCCCAAACACCTTCTTGCATAAATATATCTTATAAATTTTATCGTCTATTACAAGAAACTACCACCATGACTCTTCGTCATCATCCTTCTTTGCATCTTCTACGACAATGGGTTCATCATTTATTTTTTGTAAAATCTCATCTGCAACATCTGTTGTGTCTCTAGGGACAAGTTCTTTCACCTCTGTACTTGTAACTTGAAGCATCAAGCCCATCCCCTCTTTAAGCTTTGTGCCTAATGGAATAGAATCTCCTGTTAAACTTTCTACACCAACAACAAGACCATTAAATTTACCCTCTACTTTTGTCAAACCTTTCACAGCAAAGCCCAAGCCTTTAAGAGTTGCTTTGGCTTGTCTCTGCGACATCCCAGAAAGAGACAAAGGAAGTTCAACAAGTCGAGGACTGAAAGCATTTATCTTCAAGAAGATTAATCTATTAGGCTTCACCTTTGTTCCTCCTTCTGGAGTAACTTCTAAAACTGTACCTACAGGAACATCATTTACATAAAGAGAATCTACAATCTCATACTGCAATCCTAAATCCGTCAAAAGTTTTTCGGACGCATTTACTTCTTCTCCTACTAATTGAGGCACAACAATATAGTCTCCATGCTTTGTATAAGAATTCATCCAAATAAAAATTCCAAACAAAAAGAAAAAACTTAATATTCCCATAAAAAGGATATGCCAAAAGAATTTATACTTTTTCATTGTATGATTACTTATCTAATCTTCAAGGTTAGTAAAGTTATGGCTGCAAGAATAAGACTTATAAGCCAAAAACGAACTACTATTTTATTTTCTGCAATTTTTTTCTTGGGATATCGCAGCAAGACATTATCTATATCATTGACACCTTTTTGAAAGTGATGATGTAAGGGGGCCATACGAATAATCCTCTTGGGACTTCCATATCTTTTGCGAGTATATTTAAAATAAAGCATCTGAAATATTGAAGAAAAACCCTCAACAATAAAAACTCCACAAAAAACAGGCAATAAAAGTTCTTTACGAATAAGAATTGTAAATACTGCAATAATACCTCCTAATGTCAAGCTTCCTGTGTCTCCCATAAAAATTTGAGCTGGATAGCTATTGTACCATAAAAAACCTATCGTTGCTCCAATAAAAGCCGCTGCAAAAATAACCAACTCTTCTGTACCTGGTATATACATTATATTTAAATAATTGGCTATGTGAACGTGACTTGAAACATAGGCAAAAAATAATAATACAACCCCAACGGGTGCTGAAGTTCCTGTTGCTAGTCCATCTAAGCCATCAGTCAAATTAACACAATTACTCATTGTCGTTATAATCAAGGTCGTTATAAGTATAAACAAAATCCAACCTCCAACTTCCTTATAGGGTTCAGGAAAAGGAATTAAACTTTTATACTCAAAGTTCTTTGCTTTAAAGAATGGGATTGTCGTTTTCGTAGACTTTCTCACATTCTCTTGCAGCAGGGGCTCTTGTTGTTCCTGCTGAGCTATTTCCACACCAATATTTTCTCTAATTACAACTTCTGGACTTAAATAAAGAGTTGTCCCTATGATTATACCTAAAATAGATTGAATAATTAATTTATATTTTGGAGCAAGACCTTCCTTTTTCTTTCTAAAAACCTTTATAAAATCATCTAAAAAGCCCAACAATGTCATCATTACGGTTGTAAAAAGCATTAAGATGATGTAAATATTTCCTACATTAGCCCATAAAAGAACAGGAAACAAAATAGCGATAATAATAATAAATCCTCCCATGGTAGGAGTATTCTTTTTGCTTAGTTCTCCTTCTAATCCTAGATCTCTTATAGACTCTCCTATTTGTCGTTTTTGCATAAATCTTATCACTCTCTTTCCAAAAAGAGTAGCTATAAATAAAGCAAAAACAAAGGACATTACTGCTCTAAAAGATACGTAAGTTAAAAGTCTTGCTAGTGAAAAATCTAAGGATTGTAACCAATCTCCAATGTAATAGAACATATTTATTAATCTTTATTCGTTTTTGTAGAAAGAAACTCTCTTAAAATCTCTCTATCATCAAAATGATGTCTCTCCCCTCTTATTTCTTGATACGTTTCATGCCCCTTTCCTGCTACAAGAATAACATCTCCTTTTTTACTCATTTGAACGGACTTCTCTATTGCCTCTTTTCTATCAACACATAGTGTAACTTTCGTTTGATCTTCTTGGACAATTCCTTGAAACATATCATCTAGAATTTTTTGAGGGTCTTCATATCTCGGATTATCACTTGTAAGAATAAGCAAATCACTTCCTTTATAAGCTTCTTGAGCCATTAATGGACGTTTTCCCGCATCTCTATTACCTCCGGCTCCTACGACACATATCAGCCTCCCTCCTTCGGTTAAAAGTGGATGAATTGTCGTTAAAACTTTTTCTAAAGCATCTGGGGTATGAGCATAATCTACCACAGCTGTAATATCTCCTGAAGAAAGAACTTCAAAACGGCCTTCTGCTGCATGTAAACGACTAAGTGCGGAAAGAAGGTCTTCTAAAGCTAAATCTGGGAGTAGTAAACGTGCGGTTGAAAAAACAACTCCTAAGTTATAAGCGTTAAAGCAACCAACTAAAGAAGTCCAAACCGACTGATTTTCTACTATTAATTGAGTCCCAAATAAATCGCTTTCCTCAACTTTTATCCTAAAGTCTGCAGGACGCTCTAAGGAATAGGTATAACTTTTCGCCTTTGAATTCTGAAGCATTACTGAGCCATTCTTATCATCTGCATTAACTAAAGCAAAAGCATCTTTTGATAGATTATCAAAAAAACTTTTTTTCGCTTTTATATATTCCTTCATTGAGCCATGATAATCCAAATGATCTCGACTTATATTCGTAAAAATAGCTCCTCTAAAAGAAACTCCTGCAATTCGTTTTTGAACAAGGGAATGGGAAGAAACTTCCATAAATACAAAGGTACACTGAGCTTGGCTCATTTCATACAACAACTCATTTAAAGATAAAGAATCAGGGGTCGTATGAGTTGATGGAATACGCTTATCTCCAATCCTATTCTCTATTGTCCCTATCAAACCACATTTGTAGCCGAGTAAAGACATTAATTGGTATAACAAGGTCGCTGTTGTTGTCTTGCCATTCGTACCTGTTACTCCAACAATTTGCATCTTTTCTGATGGATTAGACCAGAAAGCTTGAGCAATTAAAGCAATACTGTCTGCAATCGTATCCTCTTTGACTTGAATATAGGTACATTTATTGTTTTTACAGAAAGTGGACTTTTCTTCATCTAGTTGCTTCTCTCCTATAATTAATTTTGCTCCTTTTTCTATGGCTTTATCAAAAAAAGACCAGCCATCAATAGTAGTTCCTTGTACCGCAAAAAATATGCCCCCTTGCTCTACTTTTCGTGAATCTATAGCTAAGTGAGTATAAGATATATGGGATGAGGGGGAAAAATGAATTTCCCTCAAATAAGGCTTTACTATTTTATCTATTTCGTGAAAATCTAAATGCATTATTTCCTATTTTTTGTTCCTAATGTAAGGATAATCGTCTCTCCTTCTCGGATTGTTGAACCAGATGCTTTGGATTGACTTTGTACATATCCATGCCCTCTAACAACTATATTAACACCTCTTCGCTGTAGTAAAAAGCTTGCCGACGATAAAGAGTAACCAATTAAATTCGGCATCTTTTTTAATGAAACATCTTGTGTTAAATCCGTAAGAACGCTATCCTCTTTTATCTCTTTTTTATCTTTAAAAAGACCTTGTTTTACTTCTTCTCTAAAATTTAATTGTGTTCGCCTTTTTTTATCTGCTCGAGCTATAGCAACAGAAACAAGCGCTGCACTTCGACCCGAACTGATATGTACTTTATTTTCTCTAGGCCTAGCTATATAAGCATACACAGTATAACGAGGATTATCTACAGGAAAGAACGAACAGAAACTATAATTTTTTTCTGTTTCGACATATTGCTTTGTTTTAGAATCAAAATACAGTGTCGTCCCTGTTTTTCCTGCAATTGTATGAGCGACATCTTTAAATCTATTAATGTATCGGCCTGTTCCCTTACATTTCCCCTCTTCATTCATCACTGCACGAAGCATTTTGGTTATCTCTTTGCACGTTGATGGCTTTAACACATTCTTTCGAAGAGCTTCAGGCTTTCTTTCATAAATAGTTTTACCCTTACTATTTATTATTTTTTCGACCATATAAGGTCGCATAAAATCTCCTCCATTAGCAATCATATTATAAATCGAGAGTAAATAAAGCGGGGGGATAAAATTCGTATAACCATAAGCCATAGAAGGTAAACTAATTGCTGTCCAATCCTTATCTTCTGGGGACTTTACTCGAGGCATATAGGCATTAGAAAAATCCCTAAAATTAGGATCTTCTCTTAAATTAATATCTAAGCCCAGAGCTTTTATCCTATTCACAAATTTCTCTGGATTATTTTCATATCCTTTAAGGATAATTTTTGAAATACCATAGTTATCAGATATAGCAATAATATCTTTAGCTGTTACAAGCCCTTTTTGGTGTGTATGTATCTTTTTCTTTTGATACAACACATAAGGTTTAGTACCAATATCTATAGGTTCATCTGCTCCCTTTATAACCCCATCTTCAAGAGCAGCTAACATAGAAATTGTCTTTATTACACTACCCGGTTCAATAAGAGAACGAGCAATCATATTATAATCTTCTTCAATCTTAGAATTAGCTCCTTCCATTTTTTTACAAGATTGAGCTACAATACGTCCTGTATTGCATTCCATCACTGCGGCCATTATAAAATGAGGTTTATAAGTATGCATTAACTCTAATACTTGCTCATTTAGGACATCTTGTAAGCCCATATCAATAGTTGTATAGATGGAAGCCCCATTTTCAGGGTTCTTTATAGTAATTTCACTATACTTATTTTTTATATATTTCTTTTCCGCAAGACCTGTTTTCCCCGCTAAATATTCATTATAAAAAGATTCTATTCCTGCATTAGAAATCGTTTTATTATTTTTTACTCTCACTTCATCTACACCTAAGAAGTTATCCATAGAAACTCCATTAGGACTCGCCTTCTTATAAGATAAAGAAGATTTCATTGAACGGTTTATATAAAGATAATCATTCTTCTTTGTCTTATCCGACTTAGGAGAGAAGAGTATTTTTATATTTCTATTAAAGTCCGAATATTCTTCCTCTAGAAAATAAAAACCTCTTAAAAGCCAAACTCCTCTATTTCCTCTTTTTTTACGGGATTTCTTTATCCAATCTGATAAAATCTCTTTCTTGTTTTTTGTTTCATTCAAACGAGGAACAGCTCGAAACAAGGCTTCAACAAGTTTTGAAAGCACTTCTTGTTCCTTCTTTTTATTTTTTTGATACTTACGTATCTTTTCCCCATTTACCTCTCGTTCTATTATATCTGAACATAATAGAAGATAACCTTCGGATTGAAAGTCAAATTTTACAGAATAATAAGGGATTGTCGTATGTAATAATTCACCCGTAGCAGCATAAATATCTCCTCTTTTAGGAGTCTTTATTATTGTGTCAGACTTTTTGTGGTTTTTCTCTATCTCTGCCCACTTATCGCCTCTTGCTCCTGTAGATAAAAAGAATACCTCTAATATAGATATAAGAAAAATAAAAACAAATAAAAAGCCAAATATCAGATAGCGTTGAGAAATTTTAACGGATTCTCCCTTTGATTTTCTCTTTCTGGAAGAAGAGGTGGAAGAGGAGCTATGTGTGTTTTCTTGCATAGATTTTTATTCTTCTTCGTCTTGTGCTTCTTTGAACAAAACATAATCTATATGATCTGTTGGAGCTAATGTCTTATGCTGTTCTTCTAATTTTTGCAAAACTTCCCTTGCCTTCATAAATTTATGAATATCGTTTGTTAGGGACTTTTGACGTTGATAGGTAGTTTCTATTTCTTTTTCTAGGGAAGATATCTTCTTATTTTGATCTATACTTTTATAAGAGAGAATGGTGATAAATAGGGAATAAATAGCAAAAACTCCTACAGAATAAAGCAACTTCTTTACTCTTAAGCTTTCTAAAGCTTTTTTATCCTTGATTGATTGGCTAGAGGAAGAATAAGTCTTAAAATCTACAGAGGATGCCACTTCATCTTGAGACTCTGAATTAGAAAGACTTCTTGTATTCAATGTCTCTTGATTCATTTCATTTTCTTGAGAAATAGAAACTCCATCTTTATCCATACACTTTAAATTTATTGGCTATTACTTGCTCCTAGACAAAATTAAAGAAAAAGTTTAAATCTTTATTCAAAATAAAAGTCCTCTCCTTTGGATGTACCGAAGTAGACCAAAAGAGAGGACTTTCCTTTAATAATTAGGTTTAGCGAATAATTTGCTCTGTTACTCGCCCATTAGTTGTATCTAAAACAACAATATAAGATCCTTTTGCTAAATCTTTTACAGATATAGATGAGGCTGGTCTTTCTTTTTGATAAACCAATTTTCCATCCATTGTGTAAATTAATATTTTAGCTACATTCTCTGAAGAATTTATGTTAAGAAGACCATTAAATCCTATGTGTGAAGGGAATACATAAGCCGATTTTTCTTTACGAACTTGTTTATTTCCTACTGCATAAGTTTGGTCTCCATAAATTACTTCAACCTCATATTTGCTGTCTTTTTTACCTTCTTTATCTGTGAATTCTCTCCATTCAATAGGATCATCCCCTGTAATCAAGACGCCATCTCTATAAAGTTTGTAACCTTTGATTTCTGGGAAAGGCACTCCTTGAGTTCCTTTTGCATAAAAGGCTTTGTCTTCTGAATCATTTTTCTCAACATCCATAGACAAAGTTACTCGGAGAGCAAGATAACCTTCTGAAGCCATTCTCCATTGACTTCTTGTAAAGAACGTTGTTCCTCCATCACAAGATACCAAAGCATCAACAGACTTCATCTGATCATCCTGTGTGTTTAATATTTGCATTATACCCAAACGATTGCTTATATCCCTACGGTTTTTAATTTGAACACCAACATATAAACTCTTATTAGGGTCTATAGCCACAGGATCATCAAGTTGTACTGTTACCCATTGTCCCTCTTTCCATCCTTTAGGAAGAACTAAAGATTGAGAGTACTTGTTATTGGGTATAAATCCTCCATTACAAATATAAATTTTATAATCTCCTTTTGTCTTCTCAAAATCATCCAATACGGAAGGAGTAGGAATAAAAGATATTGCAGAAATATATTGTGTATTTCCATCTTTTCTAAAGTTTTGGAAATAATAACTTGGGAATTTCGAAGCAATAACTGCATAACCTGGAGCTGTCTTTGGCATACCCTGACCAAATATATTAGCAGATATATAAATAGGTGTAAATTTCTTAAGCTCTAGTTTTGCAGGGAAACCTGATAAAGAGATTTCTTGAAGAAGTTTTGGAGCAAACCATTCTATATAGTTTCCTTTTCGATCACCTAATGGATTAGGACTTACTTTAGGCTTCATTTTCTTGATAGGTTTTCCAACATACAAACCTGCTTCTACAATTGCAGCATCTCCATAATTTTTGTCTGTAACAACATCTCCATTATAAAGGTAACGAGCTTGAATACCATAAACTAGATTTCCTAAACAATTTTGGAAAGCTTTTGTTTTTGGCTCTGTAAATGTTGTGCCATCTTTTACATCCTCATCAAGATAACGACCATTACGATAAATACGATATTTTACTTTCCACGCCTTTGGTAGATTATCTGTATTTACAGGAGACCAAGTAACCTTAATATTCCCATTTTCCTCAACAATGCGAATATCTTTTACTCTTTCCAAAGGTTTAATATTATCTCTCCAAGTTCCTTCTAAAACTTCCACACCTGTATTACCTGGGTCTAAGAAAGATTTCATTTGAGTATAAGCTTTTCCTACCTCTGCAAACTTATCCCAGTGATAATAAAGACGTCCATAGTATTCTGTAGATAAACATGGATTAGAAGGAGAAGTTCCCCCACCAGAAAGAGTACCTACAACCAACTTATTTTGATTAAATAAAGAAGACCCTGAAGAACCTCCTTCTGTATTTCCTTGTGTAAATATAAAGGTAAAATGAGCATTACGATAGCCCTTTTCAACTCCATTCCAAGTAGCCTCTTGAGTTTCTTCTTCCAAAACAGATATTTTCTTAGCATCTCCTGCTGGGTGGTGAATACCTACCCCTCTAGGAATCATTTTATCTGTACGATCCCATCCATTATAATAAACTCCATAATAATTAGGAATTTCTTCTAAAAGCTCTAAAAGAAGACCATCTGATTGTCCTGAGATTGGCAAAAATGATCTCATTTGAGCCCCAACCATTGTTTTACGATTAGGCAAGGCACGTTGTCCATTACTACAATTAGGTTTTTCATAGTGGAATGAGAAAATCCATTTTTTCAACTCATCTGCAGTTGGTGTAAAATACTTACTAGTTGTTGCACAGTGTGCTGCAGAAATAATATAAGGTTTAAAATCTTGAGCTGTATTATTAATTAAGTCTCCAGAACAAACTCCAACACCTCTTTTTGAAACTATAATAATTTGACATACACCCGATTTTTGAGTTTGCCATTCTGTTCCTTGAGGACAGTTAATGTTAATTTGACATTGTTCAAGAGAACGATCTTCACCAGGATCCATATCTTCATTTCCTCTTAATACAATTTTATCATTGTAGATATAAGCAACCTGAGAAATTAAGATATTAGGCATCTCTCCATTTAAATTAGGAACATATTCTAAAATTGCTGAAGAGCCAGAAATAGGCTCTGTTGAAAAGACACCATGTTCTTTATGTGTTTCATAGCTATAAGCACCCAATACAGATTGATGATCAGGAGTATAAATGAAAAATTCCCCAGCTCCTTTAGGAATAAAGAAGTCTTTATAGGTAAACATTATCCCTTTTGCCCCTGCCAAATCTACTCTCAAGCGATACACTTTTAGACCATTATCAAGAACAACTTCTTTTGCTTCTTTTGCAAAATCAATTTCTCTGTCTATAAATCTACCAATCATCAATGGACGTGTACGCACTTCTTGCATATTCCATTGCTCTTGAGAACGAAGGTCCTCAACATTAAAATTGGGAGTTATACGAATGACATTCGTGGGTAATTCGATAGAGCGAAAGCTGCCTTTTTCTTCACCAAAACTAGCAGGCTGTCCCCCAAAGGAGATTTGAGCTAATGCAGGAATAGAAAACGAAACCATCGCAACGACTGTGATACAAACTCTACTAAGGAGTGTCTTTGTTAGGTTCATTGATTTATATTTTTAATTATTTACATTTATTCAATATCATACTCCTTTTCATAAAAAAACTTTTAAAAGTCAAGCTATTTACAAGGATGCACAATATGACAAAGATAATAGAATAAATAGTTAATTACAATAATTTAATTTAAAAAACGGAGTAAAAAAACGAAAAAAGATTTAAAAACACCATTCTTCCCAACTATTTGTTTAGTCCCTTTTACAAATATTCATTTTACTCTTTAACAAAAAGAGCAGAGGAAAATCCATTCGTATCTCCTCGCTCTTTTTATTTTTATCTAGGCAACAACTCAATTTGCTGCTGCTTGCTAACTTGCTATAATCCTTTGTGTGTTTCCAGCATACTCTAGTACTATTTTTAACTTTGAGTTTTTACTTAATTGGTAAGGGCGTATCGGTTCTAGCTCAAACACAAATCCCCATGAGTTCGTATCTAATAGTGTCATATCATCTTCTCTTAAATCTACGAGTGGCTTATTTACAAGATAACGTTCTTTATAAATAGGATATCTGAAAAGAGAACTGTCATACTTAGGGACAAGCTCATCATTATATCCACTTTTTATATAAGGAAGAAAAGTCAATGCTCTAAATATAAATTTATCAGTAACTTCTATCATCTCTTCTTTAGAAGACAACTCGTAACACTTAATTTTTGTAAAAGGCTCTCCCAATGCCCAAGCATGTCGAGGTGCAATCGAACGGCGATTAAATGTAGTATCCTTATATCTCTTTGCATATTTAAGGAAGTCTTCCTTATCTTCTTCTCTTGTAGCACTAAGTATATTAGTAGATAGCCCCTCAGATTCATCTACATAAACCTCAATAAATGAAGTTACTTTAGAATGGTCTTGGGTAGTGGGTGAGTAGTCTATAATTCTTGCTCTAAAAGTAGGACTTACAACATACTGACAAACACAATTGCGATACAAAACTTCGTGACAACCGATAACTTGCTGCGTCTCTCTATCCCTACAAGAAGATAATCCTATAGAAAGTAAAGTAATTCCAGCAATGAATAGTTTTACATTTTTTATTTTCATAATCTTTATTAAGTTTTAAATTAAAACATCACAGATTTTCTCTCATAAGAGTATAAAAAACAACTTCTCCTTTCTTAGTTTTATGATTATTAATATATTTATATCAAAAATAAATAATATAAATAAATAAATGACAAAAATCTGAAATAAAAATAAAGAGTATTAGGATTTATTAAAAACCTAATACTCTTTTTTGAAAATTCTAACTAGAATCTAAAATTTTCTCTCTTTATCTAATTCTTGGAGCTTGAACTCCTGAACCTAAATAAATGGGAGACTTCTCACAATCTATAAAATCAAAAAGTCCTTGCTCTATAAACTGTTGTAAAGTAAAGCTTCCTCCCTCTACAAGAAGTGAATGCACCCCTCTTTGGACTAAATCTGATAAAAGTTCTTCTAGAAAATTTTCTTTTGAAATAAATATAGATTGAGAATACTCTTGCTTATCTTCCAGCTCTTTATAAGAATAAATCCAAGTTGTCGCTTCTGCATTAAAAACAGACAAAGACGGATTGGGAACGAGTTTTTGATTGGGATCAATAATCAAGCGTATCGGATTACGCCCTCTTGCATAGCGATTGGTTAAACTTGGATTATCCAACTCAACCGTTCTTCTCCCTACCAAAATAGCATCATGTATAGAGCGTAAGTGATGCACTTGACGTAAACGAAAAGGAGAACTAAAAATCACGGGCTTTTCTTCATTAGAGAACCTCTTTTTGTCGATAAATCCATCTGCACTCTCTGCCCACTTTAAAGTTATAAATGGTCTTTTCTTTTCTACAGCTGTAAGAAAGGCTCTATTCAAATCCCTTGCTTCTTGTTCCAAGATGCCACAAAGGACATCAACTCCTGCAGCTTGTAACTTTTTTATTCCTCTACCTGCAACTTGAGGGAAAGGATCTTCCATTGCAATTACTACACGAGGGACTTTCTTTTCTAAAACTAAATCTACACAAGGTGGCGTTTTTCCAAAATGAGAACAAGGTTCTAAGCTTACATACAAAGTACTAGAACTGATGAAAGGGATATCCTCCTCTCTAACAGAAGCAAAACAATTTACCTCTGCGTGAGCTGTTCCTGCTTTCTTATGCCATCCTTCTCCAATAATTCTATCTTGATACACAAGTACTGCTCCAACCATTGGATTGGGAGCAGTCATCCCCTCTGCCCAACGTGCAAGATCTAAACAACGTTGCATATATACAACATCTTTCTCTTGAAGAAAAGCCATTTATTTCTTTACTTTTTCTGTTAAACGAAATGATTTCCTATGAATAGGACTGATCCCATATTTCTCTATTGCAAGATAATGCTCTTTTGTGGGATAGCCCTTATTCTTTTCCCAAGCATATTCAGGATACATCTTAGCCATTTCTAACATATAATCATCCCTATACGTTTTGGCTAGAATAGAAGCTGCGGCTATAGATTGGTACAAAGCATCTCCTTTTACTATACAATGATGTTCCACTTTCCCATAAGCTGTAAAGCGATTTCCATCTACAAGTATACGCTCTGGGGCTTGTTCTAATCCATCTATTGCTCTATGCATCGCAAGAAAAGACGCTTGTAAGATATTTATGGCATCTATTTCCTCTGCTGAAACTCTTCCTATGGCAAAGGATAAGGCTTCTTGTTCTATAATTGGACGGAGCAAATAACGCTTCTTCTCTGAAAGCTTTTTAGAGTCATTCAAACCTTTTATCCTACAATCTTTAGGCAAGATAACGGCTGCTGCAAAAACATCTCCCACCAAAGGACCTCTTCCTGCTTCATCACAACCACACTCTAAAGAAGCATCTTCTAAGAAACATAAAGCAAGTTCTTCTTTCATTTTATAGCAATACTTGTATTCTTCTTAAAGCTTCCTCCAAACGATCGATTTCTTCTTTTGTATTATAAATTCCAAAGGATGCTCTTAATACAGAATTGACTCCTAATGAAGTCAATAAAGGTTCTGCACACAACTGTCCAGAGCGTAAAGCTAAACCTTGTTCATCTAAGAGAATTCCTACATCATAAGGATGAGCTCCTTGCAAAGCAAAGGATATAACACCCCCTTTACAAGAAGAAGTGCCATAAAAATGAATACCCTCAATCTTTGAAAGTTTTTCCATCGCATAATGCAATAGGCTTTGTTCATGCTCTTTTATAAAAGATAAACCGATTTGATCTACATAATTGATAGCTGTAGCTAAGGCTTGTGAACCTACATAATCAGGAGTCCCTGCCTCAAACTTATAAGGAAGTGTATTAAAGTCTGTTTTTTCAAAACTGACCTTTTCAATCATCTCTCCTCCAAAATGATAAGGAGGCATAGCATCTAAAATCTCTTCCTTTCCATACAAAACTCCAATTCCTGTTGGGGCGTAAATTTTATGTCCAGAAAAAGCATAGAAGTCACAATCAAGCTCTCTAACATCTACATGTTCATGAGCTATTCCTTGTGCACCATCAATCACCACTCTTGCATTGCTGTTTTTTCTGACTTCTGCAATAAGTTCTTGTATAGGATTAATCGTACCTAAAACATTACTCACATGAGCAATAGAGACTATCTTTGTTCGTTCATTTAAAAGAGAAGAAAAAGACACTCTATCTAAATCTCCCTCTTGAGTAAGAGCTATTACTCGTAATTTAGCTTTCTTTCTAAGAGCTAATTGTTGCCATGGAACAATATTAGAGTGATGCTCCATCGTACTAACGATAATCTCATCCCCCTCTGCAATTACTTGTTCTCCGTAGGTTGCAGCAATTAAGTTAATCCCCTCTGTAGTCCCTCGTGTAAAAAGTATTTCCGTCTCTTTCGCATTCATAAAACGAGCAATACTTTTTCGTGCATTTTCGTGCAAACTTGTTGTCTCTCGACTCATTTTATAAACTCCTCTATGTACGTTTGCATTGCAAGTCGTATAAGCTTTTAGCAAACAATCAATAACACATTGAGGCTTCTGCGTTGTTGCTGCACTATCTAGATAAACCCATGGCTTCCCTTTGCAAGTTGTAGATAAAATGGGAAAATCTTTTCTTATTGTTTCTATATTTAAATTCATTTGATTTTTCTATAAAATAAAAAGGATAAGACTCAGTTTAAACTAAGCCAAAACGATAAAAGGAGGGTAAGGGTTCTTGAGCTAATAAATTATATATACGAAGACAAGCATAGGCATCGAGTGCTGCATATTGCTGTTGCTTTTCATCTAAAGTTTTAGCTTCCCAATTCGTCATTCTTTGAGATTTACTAATCCTTTCTTGAAAGAGTATTGCATAAATTTTCTGTAAGCCTATTTCTTTTATTCCATAAGCTCTCATCAACTTTTGCAAATCAACAAAGCCTTGCGGATCAATCTCTGCAGCTTTTTTCATTTCCCGATAATCATCCTTGAGACTTATTCCTATTTTTAGAATAGTAGGTGAAGCAATAAGTTCTTGCAATTCTTTCGGTATTCCATAATGATTGGTACGAAAAAGAAAAGCTTCATCTTCTGTTGCAAACTGAATTAAAGCCACTCCATTATTATCCTTTCCCTTAAAGAATATAGGCTTCGTTTCTGTATCAAAGCCAAGTACTTTGTGTTGACTTAAAATCTTTACTGCTGGAGCTATATCCTTTTTCTTAGAAATCAAATGGATCTTTCCTTCAAAAACTGCCTTCCTTTCTAAACTTGCAATTTCTTCTTTTGTTATTTTCTCTTTAAAATTCATACTAATCAAGCCATTCATCTATTCTTCGTTCCCACTCGTCTGAACTTACTGTAGCATCAATATCTGCAGTCTCCTCTTCTCCTAAGCCCATAGCTATACGATGCAAAGGTCTAAGAACCATCAAGAGACGATCCCCCCAATATTCTTCAAAAAGTGCTCTTAAATTCTGTAATGCTAAGGGGAGAGCTACAAAATTCTCATCTCTCAAAATACCTAAAAAGTTACCTAAAGGCTGAAATATATCTGCCAAACATTCTGATATCCTTGCTGTCATAGGCGTATCACTATAGGCCATATCTTCGGATAGGACTTCCAAGAAAAGATCTTCTTCTCCCATCAAGCCTTCTAAAGTATTAAGAATTAAAATATATTCTTGCTCTGTCACAGATTCCGATAAAAATGAGCTTTCTGTTTCATAGAGGCCTTCTAAATCTTCTTTGGGTAGTAATAAAGCTTTCACATAAAGTAAAGGCAAAAGCTTTAAGACTTTATCTAAAAAATCCTTTTTACTATATCGATCTAATTCTTGCAACAAGGAACAAAAAGGAACTGCAACTGTAACAAACTCCAGTACCTCTTGCGTTAATAAGGATTTGTCGTTCTCTGCCATAGCTTTTTAGTTTAGTCCATTATTTTCTATCAACCACTCTGCAATTTGTATTGCATTAAGTGCTGCACCTTTTTTTATTTGATCTGCAACGCACCAAAAAGTCAATCCACCCAAATGAGCAATATCTTTTCGAATTCTTCCTACATAAACGGGATTTTCATTGGATACAAAAAGTGGCATTGGATATAGTTTTTCTTTGGGATTATCACAGACAACAATACCTTTTTCTTCTTCAAAAGCTTGTCTTGCTCTTTCTACTGAAATCTCCTCTTCAGACTGCACCCAAATAGCTTCACTATGAGCCCTTAAAACGGGGACTCTCACACAAGTTGCACTCACTCTAATATCAGAATGCATTATTTTTTGTGTTTCATAGTACATTTTTAACTCTTCCTTCGTATAATCTTCTTCCGAAAAAACATCAATTTGAGGAATTAAATTATAAAGTAGCTGATACGCAAATTTATCAACAGGAATGGAATTGCGACCTTCTGCCTGAGCTTGTACTTGTAATTGCAACTCTTCCATTGCTCTATTACCTGCACCACTTGCCGCTTGATAAGTTGCCACATGCACTTCTTTTATAGGAGAAATCTTATGAAGTGCATATAAAGGGACGACCATCTGAATCGTAGAACAGTTCGGATTTGCTATAATATTACGAGGACGCATCAAAGCATCTTGTGGGTTTACTTCTGGGACAACAAGTGGAACATCTTGTTCCATACGAAATGCAGAAGAATTATCAATCATTAAAGTTCCATATTTGGTTATCGTATCGGCATACTTACGAGATACATCTCCTCCTGCTGAAACAAAGGCAATATCAATTCCCTTAAAAGTATCTCCTTCTTTTAATTCCTCTACAACACACTCTTTCCCTGCAACTTTATAGATCTTTCCCGCTGAGCGACTTGAACCAAAAAGACGAATTTCTGATGCTGGAAAATGACGTTCTTCTATCAAACGAATAAATTCACCCCCAACGGCTCCAGAAGCTCCTACTATTGCTATTTTCATAATATTATTGCTAAATTCTAATCAAAAAACTATCTTCGTACCTAAAAATAGGACACGACCTTTCAACAAAAGTACAGATTTTAATACGAAGAACTTATATCCATTTTTATGAATTCTATCTTCTCTTTATTAATTGGTAAACTAAAAATAAGAATTATCTTACTTTCTATACTTATACTATCACTATCTTCCCATTTTCTTTTTGCCCAAGAAAAAATTTCTTTCGTAGACTCCTTAACTTTCCACACGCCTCCTTGGTATGGAAATCTTGATGCCTTTCACTTTTCTGGAAATGCTCTTAAAACAAAAGTAAACTATAAATCTAAAGAAAAGTCTCCTAGTTGGATTACGCATTCTATGCAATGTAAATCATCTATGACTTGGCAAGGACAGATAAGTTTTCATTTAGCCTCTTCTCTTAAAAAACAGTGGAGCATTTTGCTTTTTCCTTTTGAAGAGCAAACTTTAGAAAATCAAAAAAAGAAAATTTCTTATATAGCTCTTGATATGGATGCTTCTGGAATTCTATCTCTTGTATTTTTATCTTTAGTGTTTTCTCAAGATCAATCTGTAGAAAAGCATGTAGACCTTAGTATAATTAGAACCTCTTCTTTAAAACCATTTTCTCCCAAAAGTAAGTATACCTTACAATGGAAAGTTGTTTTAAAAAATAGTAATACTTGGGAGTTTTTCTTAAGCAAGCCTAATTCTATACACTCACAACTTAAAAAAATGGGAGAAATTAAATTCTTTGATCCTACAACTCCCATTCAAAAACCTCATTGGGGAATAGTTACTTCTTTGGGAAAAGACGCAAAATCTTTTTTTGCTCTAGAAACCTTTGAATATTATTATGACAAAAAAGAAAAAGACAATAATTTCTTTTTAGATCTTACTCAAGATGGAAATGATCTCATTGTTTCGTGCTTAAATCCTCCCAACATTGACAATGCAAGTATTCAGCTTCTTCCTAGCCAAAGCAAACTCCAAACTAGTGTCGAAGAAAACACCATTCGAATTCATCCTGAAACAGATTTAGATGAAGGGAAATACACTCTGTCTCTTTCTTTTGTAAAAGATAATTTAGGAAATATCATCCCTCCTAAAAGCTTCTATTTTGTTCTTGAAGATGATAAAAAAACGACTGACGATAATTCTGAAACTGAATTTCCCTTATTTAGTGAAATAATGATTTGCCCCCAAAAAGGAGCTTCTGAATATATTGAAGTATTTAATCCCTATAAGCATCCTATAAATCTTAATCAATATGCTTTTGCTAAAAGAAATGAAGGGCGAATTGGTCGCTTGTATCCTTTATCAGAATCTACTCAAACGATCAAGGCAAAAAGCTATATCGTTATAACGCCTTGGAAAGATGGCGTTTCAAGATTTTTTGATGTAGACCCTAATTCTATAATTGAAACAAAAAAATTTCCTTCCTTACCTAACTCTAGAGGAGAAATCCTTTTAGTTCATAAAAAAAGTGGAAAAACTTTAGAAGAACTGATTTACAGCCTACCTAAAAAAGTAAAGAAAAAAGATTTGGAAGGCTGTGCTTTGGAACGAATTTCTTTCCAAAAACCTTCGGCAGATCCCCAGAATTGGCTTTTTGTTACTCCTCAACAAGGATATGGTTCACCGACAAAAGAAAACAAAAACACTCAGACCAGCCCCTGTAACACTCTATTAACAGATAAAGACGTTAAAGATCCTCTGACGGCAAGTATTTTTATTTTACAACAAGAGCAGAGTAACGATTTACAAGTCAAACTATCTCTTTTTTCTCTTACTGGGGATTGTTTGGCTCAATGGAATAAAGACGAAGCTTTGCAAATATGTAAGAAGATACAAAATCAAAGGAAAGCATCTATACTATCTCTCTTCCCTCAAAAACGAGGCATCTTACACTTTGAAGTACAAGTAGTAGGCAAAACTCCCAAATATCAATTTTCTTTTTTACTCCAAGCTCCTAAATTCTAGAAGTTTATTAGATTTTAAAATGTATATTTGCTATATATTATTCTAAACAAATAAAATTATGCAAACCGTATTATTGATTTTAAATCAAGCTCCTTATGAATCTGGGGATCTTATCTGGAATGCTCTTCGTTTAGCAAATAAACTGCTAGAAGCTGGTGCAAAAGTTCGAATATTTTTGGTAAATGATGCCGTCGATTTGGCTCGTGATAGTTATAAAAAGCCAGAAAGTTACGATCAAGACCTTGTAGCAATGCTCAAAGATTTAATAAAAAAAGATGTACCAGTAGAAGTTTGTACCACTTGTATGAGCCGTTGTGGCATCTATAAGAACGAAGCTTACTATGAAGGAGCTAAAATGTCTAGTCACAAGAGATTAGCTGAATGGATATTAGATTCAGATAAAGTACTTACGTATTAAAAGTTGATTGCAAATAATAAAAAAAGAGGGGGAAACAAAATTTGTTTCCCCCTCTTTTTTTATAGATTTACTGCAATACTTGTCACAAAATTAAATGGTGGTGAAGGTATAATCCCCGGTCCAGGGTAACCTGTTGCTCTCTGCGTAAAATAGCTATGGTTCGTTATATTTTGAAAAGTTGTTTCTAGTGAAATATAGTCATTAAACTTATAGGATAAGGATGCGTCCCAAACATAATAAGCGGGAATTTTACCAAAAATCCCATAGGTATTATCGCCTTTGGCGGTATCTTGATTGGTTGCATCAGCAAACTGGTCACTAACATAAGCAACTTGTGTTGAGAATGAAAATCCTTTGTAAGCTAACTCTAAACCTGTTTTCAAATTTACCAATGGTACAAATTCCACCTTCTTCCCTTCTATATTAGGTATATCCGATGCTAAATAGCGAGAACCAGTAAAAGCGGTATTTAAGAAACAAGTAAAACGTAAATCTTTCAGTTTCCAAAAAGTTCCATTAATATCCCAATGCGTTAAAATTTCTCCTCCATAAGACAATGCTGAGCCAACATTGTCTCTATAACGCTCTACATAACCATAATCTTTATTAACATGAAAATATTCTCCTATACGATTACCATAATAAAGAGCAAATACATTTGCATCAATATAAAGCACCTTGGCGAAACGTCCTCTGATCCCCATATCTGAAGAAAAGCCTTTTTCATCTTTTATAGTTGGAGAAATGGCAAATCCGGGGGTGTTCGAGTGAATATCATTAAAAGTCACAGAACGGTAATTTTGAGATAAGTTGCCATAACATTCCCATCCTCCGAACTTATGAGCTACTGAAAGACCGAATAAAAATACAGGACGTTCTTTTATCACTTCATCATATTTTGTAACGTCATTCATTATTAAGTCCCCTTTCTTAGCGATTACCCTATAATGTCCAAGACTTTGAGTCTTTATATACTCTGCTCTAAAACCAGGTGTAATGCTTGTGTTCTTTCCTATTTTAAAGATATTCTCTGTAAAAAAAGCAAAGTTTAAATTGGGATAGAAAAACTTAGAACGTTTAGCATAGGTAGGAAATTCTTTCTCTGCAAAAACAAATTCTGCTTTTTTACTCGAGCTTCCTGCTCCTTGTTGGCTACTATTATCTGACTGATAATACTTAAATCCTGCTAAAAGAGTTGATGTTTGTCCCCAAAGATCATATTGTTGTAAATAACGAATTTCACTACCCCAATTATGGAACAAGCCCATTAATAAATCTCTAGGAGTACCCACTTCATCTCTTTCAGAAACACGAGAACCTCTATATCCTAAAGCTGTCCTTTCAGCTATTAGTCCAAAGATGTTGGCTGATAATCTTGCTTTAGAACTTATTTTATACAAATATTTTAAATTTAAAATATTCCAATCCACACGAAACCAATTCCGTTCACGATTACTTTGGCGAGGATTATCATAAAACATCTTATTAGTCAATCCCCCAGGTTGTTGTGCTACATAATGGTACTTTAGCCAATCTAAATGTAAAGAATGTTTATCTAGCCATTGATAATTCAAGTTCACAAAGCCATTAAAAGAACGAAATTTTGAGTTGGGGCGGAAACCCTTTCCTTGCTTATAGTTAAAGTAAGCCAAATAACTAAAGTTCTTGACTGTACCTCCTACACTTGAAAAAGAGGATAAAAGATGATTACTCCCATAAGAAAGCCTTTGCTCTAAATGCCACTTATCTATACTAGGCTGCATCATCTTAAAATTAATCATTCCTCCAAATTGTGTCCCATATTGCAAAGAAGAAGCACCTCGAATAACTTGTATCTCTTGTACAGCTTCTGCTGGTGGGGTATAATAACTTTCAGGATAGCCTAATACATCCGCACTAATATCATAGCCATTTTGACGAGTATTAAAGTTCGCTGTTCTATTAGGATTAAGTCCTCTTCCCCCAATATTAAGTTGCAATCCTCCATCACTACTTTCATTAATTGTCAAGCCTACAACTTTAGAAAATATTTGACGAGCAGTATTGGTTACCTTGTTAATATTCATTGCCTTCAAAAGAACTACTTCATTCTTTCTCCCCGCATTAATCGTTGTTTCTTCTACATCTTGAAGACGACGAAACACTTTAGCTTTAGCAATATTTTGTTGCACAACTACATCGGGCAAATTATAGGACCACGAGCTGAGAATTACCTTTTCGACCTCTCCTTTTTTTTGAGAAAAATGCACCTTTCTATCTGTTGTTGCATAATTTTCCAAAAAGAAATCAATGGTTGCTCCTGCTTTTAACTGCTTCTCGCTTATAGAAAAAAAGCCATTTTTATCGGTTTGAGTAATTTTTACCCCTTTGTGCAAAATCCATACATTACGAAGGGCTTTCTGTGTGCGGTCTTTTACAACTCCTTTATAGCTTAAACTTTGAGAAAGTAAAGCTAAAGGAAAGCAAAGACAACTTACTATAAAAAAAGCAACACTTTTCTTCATACATCTTCTTACTTAATCTCCATCCGAATCTTTATAACCTACCGATACACTCAATGCTGTCAACATATGTGTTTTATAGTTTACCACATTAACTTGAAGAGCATTAAATAATTTACGCATTTGTGGATTGTCTTTTACTGCAGTTTCTTTTAAAGACATAGGCATATCCTCTATAAGTGCATAAATCTCTTTGTATTGTTGATTGATTTTATCAACTAAAGCAGCTTGTTTGAATTCCTTTAAAATATCTGCTAATCCTTTTCCTTTTTGTTTCGATTCAAATGCAATGCCATTAAAGAAATCTTGCGAACTATGAAGAGCTATTAAAAGCAATTCTTTGTCTATAGTCCCGTTATAATAAGCTTCTATAACTTTAGGAGCGGGCTTACCCATTTGATTATTTATCGCACCTGCAGCATACCCCACTTTGTCTGCACGTATTGCTTTTTCATAAGTGCGAACAAAAGCATTAATGGTTGCGGCATAAGCTCCTGTAGAAGAATCATCAACATCCTCGACATATTCAGGAACCCAACTTTTCCAACGATCGACAATCATATCTATCGTTTCTTTCATAAAAGCCGTTAACTTACTTATATATTTTGCTGTAGCCTTTCCTTTTGCTCCTTTATAATATGAAAGCTCATATTCCTTATCAAAAAGTAGATAATCTAAAGCAGGATAGCCTTGATATACATATTCAGACTCTTTACTTGTAGTTTTTAGAATAATTTCTGCTTCTTTTCCAGCAATAATTAAGTCTATTTTTTCTTTTATTTTATCTGTATTGCAAGGATAAGTATTACTCATTGGAACAAAGTATATTTTCTCTGCAAATCCAAATTCAAAAATGGACACTTTTTGATAAGCTTTATAACTCAACAAAAATACCTCCTTTAATTTATCAAGATTTTCTTGATTTATTTCTTTTGCAAAAGTTTGGGCTGCTTGATCTAAAAGAGCTACTTCTTTTTGGTAAGAAGTAAATGCGGGTGTAATAATATTATAAGCCCAATTTTTTTGTAACTCTATACTGCTTCCCTTTAAACTTTTTTCTTCTTTAGTAGGATTACATCCAACAAATAAAAAAAGCCCCAATAATGGTAAGAGAAGATAAGAAATAGTCTTTTTCATACACTTTGTGTTTAAATTTAATTTATCCTTATTTTTATAAATAAAAGTAGGTTGTCCTAAGCTATTTTAAGGCAACCTACTTTTATAGACATTAGTATAAAGTTTATCTGATATTAAAGTGCATCAGCTACAACAAATCCAAACTTTTTCGCAACATCTTCTGAAGCTTGATCAAGAATTGACTTTCCTGATACATCTTCTGCTTCTTTCCAAAGATCAACTTTTGCCATTTTTTTAGCTTCTTCATAAGTATAGTGAAGTTTGTGAGTATCTCCATTATATGCATATTGAAGAGAGTAAACAAAACCAAGACCTTCACTTAGTTCATGAATTGTATTACCGTTTACTTTACCTGCTTTAACTTCTTCACGTAACTTGTTTGTATAACCTGCAATATAATGAACACCACGCATAGCAACTACAATACCTGCATATTTGTTGATTTCAAGAAGAGTTTTGTTAAAGATTTCTTTATTAGAAGCACTTGCATAAGCAACACCAATTGCTGCATAAAGTTTTTTATCAAGACCACTATATTTTTGAGTTTTTGCAACGCTCATAAGATATTTACCGAAGCTATTACCTTCTTTGATAAACTCATCTCTAGTTTTATTTAATTTGGGAGTACCAAGAAGATAAGCAAGACCTTTACTTAAAGAAGCAACACGAGATTTAGCATCTTTAGCTCTTACTGCATTCATAAGATTGTTATTGAACCCTTTTAATTGGAATGCTCCGATTAAACCTTTCTTAACAAGTTGATCTGGCTCAAATCCTAATTCATTAACAAAACGTTTTTTATCAGGTTTTTCAGCATTCTCAATTAAATAACCTGCTACACCCTTTGATGCTGTATTTGTTAAAACTTTTACACGATCATACTCTTCTTTCCAAACTTTCATATCTGCTAAGACATTTTGATCTAAGTCTAACTTTGCAAAATCCATATCAGACACAGCCTTAAACATACCAGCGATTTTGTCAACCTCTGCTTTGTTTACTGGATTTTCAAAACTAAATTTGTTTTCAATGTTAGGTTTACAAGAAACCATTAACATAATCACCCCTAAAAGAGGAAAAATGTACTTTTTCATATTTTATTAATTCATTAATTTTATTACAATTCTATTTACAAAAATACATCTAAAAAAAATAACGCTAATACCTAAAAAGTATTATATATTTTTTATTTTTCTCTAAAAACACCCTAAAAATAGGGAAACATCATAGCTAAAAAGTTTTATTTATATAAAGAAAAGGACGCCTCTCTACTCTCGTAGAAAAACGCCCCAATCGACTCAAATTAACTATTTAATATGTCTAACGAACTGTTCTTTTTTATAGCGTCCCTTCTATAAAAGGAACAGTTTTATTTTAAGCTTCTTGCTCAATTACTTCTGTAGGACAAACTCCTGCACAAGCTCCACAATCAATACAACTGTTAGCATCAATCACATAAATTGCTCCTTCTGAAATTGCTCCTACTGGACATTCTTCAATACAAGTTCCACAAGCAATACACCCTTCATTAATTTTGTAAGCCATAATTTCTTCTTTTAATTATTTCCTTATTCGTTGTTGTCTTTTCTTTTTGACATCACAAAGATACATAAAATTTTAAAAAATACCAATAAGTAGGTATGTTTTATTATTCTCTTCTAATAAAATTATGACCACAAATAAGAAAACAATCCGAAATAAAGAGCTTTAAATCCAGCTTAACATCATGAATAACAGTGTTTTATGTTAACTTGAAAAGAAAAAAAAACTTTTTGAAATCTATCTACACCTACTACTCCTTAAAACTACCTACATACCTACTAGTCGATCGTAAACACTGCTTTAAGTTCTTTCTTTACTAAAGTTAAAAAAAAGTCTAATAGTAAAAATCAAAAAGTCTAACTAGCAAACTTTAGTTTCTTAACTAGACTTTATTTAGGCTAAAACAGACTAAATATAAAAGCAAATAACATAAGCAATATTCCTTTTATACTTGTTATCTGAATTTTTTACTACCTTTGTGTAGATTATTGTTTTCCCTCTTCAATGAAGAGGTAATTTTTATAAAAGAAAGATGCAAAGTGCTTCCAAACGTTATTTTTTAGATCTAAAAAAAATTGATGAGGGCAACTTTTCGTTAGAGATGCTTCTTGATGATGATTTTTTACGAGAAGAAAACAAATTTGAAATTACGGGAGGCGATGTTTCTGTTTTTATAAAAGGAAAGCGAACAGAAGACAATTTTCACATCTCTTTTGAATTAGAAGGAGAACTTGACACGCTTTGTAATCGCTGTCTAACAGCTCTCATTGTAGAGATTAATGACAGCTTTGAAATAAAAGCAACACTGCACGATGGTCCAACGACTATTGATGAAGAGGATTTATATAAAGTTTCTCGTACAGAAAGTATTCTATTTTTAGATGATCTTCTACGAGAATTTACTATTCTTTGCTTACCTTTAGCAAAAACTCATCCTCAAGGTGAATGTTCGGAAAACGTAGAAAGTTTTTTTCGTTCTCAAGAAGTGAAAAATGAAGACCCTCGTTGGGATATGCTAAAAGAAATCCCACTAGATAATGAAGTAGAAGAAGAAAAATAATATAATTACAAGAAATCGAAAATAAATTATGGCACATCCTAAAAGACGTCAATCAAAATCTAGAACTCTAAAACGTAGAACTCACGACAAAGCTGCTATGCCAACGATAACAAAATGCTCTCAATGTGGAGAGTGGCACATATACCACACAGTTTGTGGTACTTGTGGATACTATCGTGGTAAATTAGCTATAGCTTCTATTGCTGAAAAAGAAGCTTAAAAAGAGTTTATTTATACTACTAAAAAAGGGAAGGAGATAAAACAAATCTCCTTCCCTTTTCTTTTACGAAAAGAAGAGGAACAATGATTTGCTTTCAAATGTTCCTCCTCTTTTATATTCTATCAATCAAAAGAAGCTATTATTCTAAAACAATTCTCTCTCTTAACTTTTGATTTCCTTTCTCAGAGCAGATTACATAAATACCTTTTGCACAAAATGAAAGATCTAATTCTTTTATGTTTTTTCCACTATAAACTAAAAGACCATCTAAAGAGTACACACTAACTTTATCCATTAAAAAGGGGAATTGAATTCGACCTTTTGATGGATTAGGATAGGCAAAGAAACGATCTTCTTGATGCATACTTGTTGTTTCTGTTATGGCTAACTCTGATAATTTGTCTGGATTAGAATGGATAAAAATTCCTTTATCTGTTAGCAAATACAACTTGCCGTCTTTTATTTCCACATCATAGATTTGCAATTCTGCTGGTAATCCAACGCTCTCTCCCATTTTATAATACTTACGATCTTTTGTTACCAAACAAAGACCATTCAAGAGTGTCGCTACAAAAGCTTCTCCTTTAGTATTAAAAGCAACATTCGCTACATATTCCATTGGCATATCTGGTGTTCCAAAAAGTATTTCTTGCTCTCCTCCTTTTTGGATAACAATTCCTGCCATTTTACAAATCCAAGCATTCCCTTCTTTATCAAAGGCAACATTACGAACGTTATTATCTTCTGTTTCTTGTGGCTCTCCTGTTTCAGGATTTTTCATCATAACTTTAGTAGGATACTTATCAAAAGTGTATTTTTCCCCACTTCTTTTTAAGATACCCGCAACTGAACAAAACCACAAATCTCCATTAGGAGCTTCAACAATCTTAAAGAAAGAATTTACCGACTCTGGTATCTCTGGCGTATTTTTATCATAGAATAATTCAAACTTTTTCTCTTTTGCATTAAATCTTCCGATACCAGAACCATAAGTTGTAATCCATATCGTTCCATCCTTATCGCAATATACGTCTGTTGCGGATGGTTTCATAGCTTTTGCCTCTCCATTACCTGAGTCTACTTTTTTATCAATTACAGGAGTGAAAAATTGCCACGATGCAAACGTTTTATTATACTTCGCTATTCCTCCTTCAAAAACAGCAACCCAAATATTTTTCTTATCCTTATCAACGATAACATTTCTACAAAAATTAGATGTGAGCCCTTCCTTTGTATCAGTTGCTAACATAGAATGATTTTTCCACACCTTACCAGATTTAATAGAGATACCTGAATTGGTCGCAAAAATCATATCTTCTCCATCAATATACATTGATTTAACTCCATTACTAGACAAACCTTGCGATGCCCAATGTCCCCATTCTCCATCTTCTTTCTTATAGCAAACACCTCCTAAATGCATCCCTAAAAAAGGAAGTTTTGTCTTAGGAGAAAAAGCAAAAGAATACACATCATTCGAAGATAATCCATCTTTCTTGGTGAAAAATTCCCATTCTCCATCGGCTTTTTTATGACCAATACCTGAATCAGCCATACCAATCCAAATTGTTTTATCAGGAGCTTCTCCAACACTTCTTACAAAAGTTTCGGGTAATCCTTTTTCTTTATTTATTATCTCTGTCTTCTCTGAAGAAATTATAGCTAAACCTAAATCTGTAGCTGCATACACTTTTCCATCTGAAGCTACTATTACTTTAGATACTCCACCTGTTGCAACTTCTGGAACGGGAGTAAATTTCGCACCATCATATTTCACGAGACCACCCATATCAGTTCCTATATAAAGAACTTTATTTGCTTTATCATAAGCTAAGCTCATTATATTTATGAAAGGATTGTTGCTAATAAGAGAATAAGTAAAAGTTTTCCACTTATTGTCGGAAGATCTATAAGATAATTTATCTCCCATAGGCATAGAAGACGCAATATAATAACCTCCTTTTTCATCTTCAACTATATCTTGTACGAGAAAGTCATTAATCGTTATCTCACTGGAATTCTCATCATAATTGAAATGCTCAAAAGAGCCATCTGCTTTCTGTTCAAAGAAGCCTTCTGTTCTAGAAGCTGCAAAAACTCTATCTTTTGTGTTTATAAAAACATTTTGCATCGCCCCATTATCTGTAAAACCTTCCTTTTTTCCAAAAAGTTTCCATGTTTTACCATCGTATTTCACAAGTCCAACTTCTGTGGCTAACCATAAGGTTCCTTTACTATCAAACTTTAGATCAAGCACTTCGTCCGAAGGTAAGCCTGAAGTTGTATTCGCTGTTGTTAAATTCGTCCAATCACTGTCCTTTTGAGCGAGACTTTGATTAGAGATAAAAGGTGCAATAAATAAAGCTATAAGCAAATACTTCTTTGCACATAATTGTAAAAATTTCATCATTTTCTCTTTCATTAAAAGATTTATAAAAATAAAAGAGAAAAGGTAAAACTTTAACCTTTTCCCCTTTTTTCAAAGATAGCTAAAATATAAAAACTCTAATTATTATTTAATTATTTCTCTTAAAATAGCTTATTTATCTGCTTCTGGAACTAAACAAGTATTCGTATCCAATACAGCTAATGAAGTGATATTGACAATATCTGTTATTGACGCTTCATGATCTGCAAAGTAGACAGGTTTGTTTAAGCCCATTTGTATAGGTCCAACCACTTCTTCCGCATCATCTGCTTCCTTAAGTAATTGATAACAAGCATTCGCTGCAGAAAGACGAGGAAAGACTAAGACATTGGCCTTTTTCCCCTTAATTTTATTTTCTGGATAAAGTAAATCTCTACGAGCAGGATTTAATGCTAAAGAAACTTGCATCTCACCCTCCACCTGTATCTCTGGATATTTTTCATGAAGAATAGCAATTGCTTTTCGTGCTTCTATAGTTGATTCTGCATCAGTTGAGCCAAAATTTGAGAAACCGACTAATGCCAATACAGGCTCTAAGCCAAAGCAACGCACTTTTTCTGCCGCCATAACAGCTATATCTACAAGAGCGTCTGCTTTTAAATTGCTATTAATCGTTGTATCCGTTAAGAATATAGGTCCTGCCTTTAGAGACACCATATGCATTGCAGCAAAATGATTAACGCCCTTTTTGAGACCAACAGTATGCTTTGCTATCTCTGCTAGATGGCTATGATGACTATATATACCTGTAATCATTGCTTCGGCTTGTTGGTGTTGTAGCATCATCATTCCAAAATAATTAGGGTCAAACATCTTGTCTAACATCTCATCAAGATTGCCACCTTTACGCCAATTTTGACTTGCAAGAGTTTGTGCAAATTGATAACGACGCTCTTTTTCTTCTTCGCTTCGGAAGTTGATGATTTCTACTCCCTCTAGAGACAAATCATACTCTTTAGCAACATTTTCTACTTGTGAAGGTTCTCCTAAGATAATAGGTTCAGACATTCCTTCATTATATGCCTCTATTGCTGCACGAAGAACTGTTGGATTTTCTCCTGCTGCATAAACTACCTTTTTAGGATTCTTACGTGCAGCATCATGCAGTCTACGAGTCAAATGGCTCATTTGTCCTATTCTCTCTCTTAACTCATTTTCATAAGCTACCCAATCTTCTATATTCTTTTGAGCCACTCCACTCTCGATTGCAGCTCGAGCAACAGCTGTTGAAACTCGAACTATAAGACGTGGGTCTACTGGTTTAGGAATAAAATAATCAGAACCAAAATGAAGATCAGCATTTGCATAAGCTTGAGCTACTTCTTGAGGAACGGGCTCTTTAGCAAGAGCTGCTATCGCACGAGTTGCCGCCATTTTCATCTCTTCATTAATTGCTTGTGCATGAACGTCCAAAGCTCCTCTAAATATATAAGGGAAACCGATTACATTATTTATTTGGTTCGGATAGTCTGAACGACCTGTAGCCATAATAACATCGGGACGAGCTTCTTTTGCATCTTCGTAAGCAATTTCAGGATCAGGATTTGCTAATGCAAAAACAATAGGAGAATCTGCCATAGAGCGAACCATATCTTGAGAAAGAACTTTCGCACGAGAAAGACCGACAAAAACATCGGCTCCTTTGATTGCCTCTGCTAAAGTTTGAACGTCTGTTCTATCACTTGCAAAATAGGCTTTTTCTTCAGACAATCCTTCTCTATCTTTTCGGATTACACCTTTACTATCTAGCATCAATATATTTTCCCTTCTTGCACCAAATGCTTCATAAAGCTTCGTACAAGAAATTGCTGAAGCTCCTGCTCCATTAACAACAATCTTCGCTTCTTCTATTTTTTTCCCTGCTATACTCAAGGCATTAAGCAAACCTGCACAAGAAATAATAGCCGTTCCGTGTTGATCATCGTGCATAACAGGAATGTCTAGTTCTTTTTTTAATGTTTGCTCTATTTCAAAACATTCTGGAGCTTTAATATCTTCAAGGTTGATACCTCCAAAGGTAGGAGCTATGGATTTTACAATCTCTATAAATTTCTTAGGATCCTTTTCATTAACCTCTATATCAAATACATCTATTCCTGCATAAATTTTAAAAAGCAAACCTTTACCTTCCATTACAGGTTTACCTGCCATAGCACCTATATCTCCCAAACCTAACACAGCTGTACCATTGGATATAACGGCAACTAAATTTCCTTTTGCTGTATACTTATAAGCATCAGCAGGATTTGCTTCAATATCCTTACAAGGTGTCGCAACTCCAGGGCTATAAGCTAATGTCAAATCATACTGTGTGGCATAAGGTTTAGTGGGGCGAACTTCTATTTTCCCCGCTTTTCCAGAACTATGATAAGCTCTAGCTGCTTCTTCTAATTTTGATTTCATAACGTTTTATTTTACAGTTTTCTCTACCCCTTTATGGGAGGAAAGAACTTCTTTTGATTAATACATAACAAAAGTAACACAAAATAGAGATAGACTCATTCTTGAAGCTTAATTTTTAACACTTTATGAAAAAACTTTTTTATATAAGAATACTTTTTTATTCATATAAAAGAATATTTTTTCTCTAGTTAGACTTTTAGAATTATCTAACTAGCATTTTGCAAAAACCTAGTTAGCAAAAAAAAGAACTCTAACAAAGAATATAAAAAAACTATCTACTTTAATAGTTTACTACTAAAATAGATAGCTTATTAGGCTAAAATAAGTTATGGCTACTTATTGTTCAGAGACTTCCATCTCTTCTCCAATTCAGGGACTCTTCCAAATGAGATAAATCGCTTTTCGTAAGATCTTCTTCCTGTAAAATTCTCTATTAAAATCCCTCTAGAACAGCTGTGCATCATATATATAACACCTTTTTTTATTGCAACAATCAAAGCAACATGACCTACTGAATGAGGACGATAACGACGAGTGCCTCTAAAAAATATAAAATCCCCCACTTTGGGATGCTTCACCTTCTTACACATTTTATGCATATACAAGGCTGTTCTTGGAATATTTATTCCATTCTTGCGAAAAGCATAGAACCACAAACCTGAGCAATCAAGCATACCCGTTCCTTTACCTCTATAACGATAAGGTTTGCCCAAAAACTTTTTCCCTAAATTTATTATCTTGGAAATAACTAGAGGTTGCTTTTCCTTTTTACCGTCCTTCTTTACAATTTTACTTGCTGCGCTTGAGGATAGATGGGAAAAATGCTTTATGCTCTCCTCTATATTTATATATTTAGGAAATTCTTTACTCTTTTCATTTTGTGCAAAGCTGAATACGAAATAAGTATTTACAAGCAACAACAATAAAATAAGGACTATTTTCTTCATGATTTAGAAAAGTTTTACAAAAAAAAAATTATGATTTTAAGTTCTATTGTCCTCAAAGGTAACATAAAACTAAGAATAGAAAATAAGTTTGACCAAAAGAAAGTATTTTTGAAAAAAAGAAAAAAGGCTAAAATAAAAATACTATGAATGTCCGTATTGAAAAGAGTTGGAAAGATGTTTTAGCTCCCGAGTTTAACAAATTGTATTTTGAACTCTTAGTTGAATTTGTGAAAAAAAGCTATAAAGAGAATACTATCTACCCTCCTGCTAAAGACATATTTAAAGCTTTCGATCTCTGTCCTTTCGACCAATTAAAGGTTGTTATCTTAGGACAAGATCCCTACCATGAAGCAGGACAAGCAGAAGGCTTAGCTTTTTCCGTTCCTCCTGGCGTCAAAACTCCTCCTAGTTTACAAAATATCCTTAAAGAAATAGAAACCGATTTAGGACATCCCTCTTCTCTAAAAGATGGCAACCTAAATGAATGGGCTCAACAAGGGGTACTACTACTCAATGCAAGTCTAACCGTAGAAGCTCACAAAGCGGGGTCACATCAAAACAAAGGATGGGAAACTTTTACAGATAAAGTAATTGAAATAATTGCTCAAAGGAAAGAAGGAATCGTTTTCCTTCTTTGGGGAAATTTTGCTCGTAAAAAAGCGGCGATGATTTCTCCTCAAAAACACCTTATATTAGAAGCTGCCCACCCATCTCCCCTATCTGCTTCTCGTGGCTTTTTTAAATGCAAACATTTTAGCAAAACCAATCAATATCTAGTAAAGAATGGGAAAAATCCTATTCTCTGGTAAAATAAAATCTGAAAAGTGTAGATAAAGTCTCTTAATAAGAATAAGATAATATATAGCCTCTTTGGACTCTCCTCTTTAATTTGCATATTTCAAAAAAAGTAGTATCTTTGCAAAAGATAATTGAGACTTGTGTCTTTTTATCTTAAACTATATCGCGGGGTAGAGCAGTGGTAGCTCGTCGGGCTCATAACCCGAAGGTCAGAGGTTCGATCCCTCTCCCCGCAACTTTCAAGCCTTTAGAAGAGATTTTTCTAAAGGCTTTCTTTTTTGATACTCTAACAGCTTAGACTCTCAACTCTTATTTATAGCTCCTCTATCTATTTTTAGAGTAAAAACAGAAAATAGGAACTTGGAGAAATACAAAAAAAAAGGAGCAAGAATTTATATTTATTCTTACTCCTTTTTCAGTAGCGAGACCCGGGATTGAACCGGGGACCTCATGATTATGAATCATGCGCTCTAACCATCTGAGCTATCTCGCCATAACCTTTTCTTTCAAAAGCATAGCAAAGATACTATTTTTTCTATATATAACAAGAATTTTACTTAAAATGTTCGACTTTTTAAATAGTAAAAGACCTTTCAATCGACATCTTCCATCAAAATTTTACTCTTTTGAATAAAAAGAAGAAGCCCAAAGTTTCCAATTTTCTTCTGCTTGAAAATAAAGCATTTCCAAACCATTCTTTATCATTGCCCCTTTTTCTTTTGCTTTCTGTAAAAAAAGCGTTTCCTCTGGAGCATAAATTAAATCATAACAAATATGCCTTGCCCCAATGAATTCATAAGGTATGCAGGGCATTTCGTCTTCTCTTGAGTGCATTCCTAAAGGTGTGGCATTTACTAATAATGTATACTCCTCTAAGACATCTTTTGAAAGAGAGGCATAAGTTAAGAACAGCTTCTTTTCATCCTGTCTTCGACTCACTTTTCGACTTTCTATTTGTAATAAAGACAAGGCTCTCTCTACAGCCTTTGCAGCTCCTCCTGTTCCAAAAATTAAAGCCTTTCCATTAAAATCTTTGAGTAATATCTCAAAAGAACGAAATAAACCAAGAACATCGGTATTATATCCTTTCAGAACTTTTTTGTGAGAAGATAAAGATGTACAAATCACCGTATTTACGGCTTGAAGTTCTGTTGCTAAAGAATCCAATTCGTCTAAATAGGGAATTATAGACTCCTTATAAGGACTTGTTACATTAAATCCTAGCAAATTGGGATGGGCAATCAAGAACTGAGGCAAAAATTGTATTGAACTTAATGATTCTACACTATAGTTTGCTCTTATCCCCTCCTTCTTGAAACGTTGATTGAAATACTCTTTAGACAAAGAGTGAGATACAGGATTCCCTATTAAAGCAAATTCCTTCATTTCCTCCCTCTGTAAAGAGTGGCAATTCCTCCTGAAAGAGTTTGATAGGTAAGCCTACTAAAACCCGCATTTTTTAACAACTCTATAAAAGCTTCATACTGAGGAACTCTATGTATTGACGCTGGTAAATAAGTATAGGCTTCTTTATTCCCTGAAAGTAGTTTCCCTAAAATGGGTAAGAAAAGCTTTGTCCAAATCATATAGCCCGAACGTAAGATCGCATTACGAGGTATACTTAATTCTAAAATTGCTAACTCTCCCCCCTCTCGTAAAGCCTTGTGCATTTGTTGTAAGGAAAGTTCCAATTGCTCAAAATTACGCACTCCAAATGCACAAGTTAAAGCATCAAATTCTCCAACAAAAGGCAATTTTTCACAGTTTCCCTCTTGAAGAATAATCTTTTTTTCTAAACCTTTATTCTTCACTTTTTGTTGCCCTACTTGAAGCATCTCCTCAGAAATATCCATCCCTATCACTTGCTCTAGTTCAGGTATAGCTTTCACCATATCTATAGCCAAATCAGCAGTTCCTACGGCAATATCTAGAATTCGCTTAGGTTGATGTAGAGCTAAATGGAATACGAGCTCTTTTCGCCAAGCTCGATCTATACCAAAAGATATAAGTCGATTTAATAAATCGTATTTTCTAGCAATAGCATTAAACATTCCCCTTACACGTTCGGTCTTAGGGTCTGTGTTTATTTTCTCTTTTTTCATAAATAAATAAGAAAGAAAATGGATGCTCTATTTTTTAAGAAAAACTTAGCCCCACTCTCTTTTCTTCTTTTTGATTTTTATTGATTTAATATCTCAACTTATAAATTGCCTTTATAGGACTCTAAAAACTCATTGATACTTGACTCTATATCTGCTTCTAGATGCTCTGTTGAGCAAGGTGAAAATGTGCGTCCTGTAAACTTCTCATAAAGTTCAATATATCGCTGAGAAACTCCTTGACAATAAGCTTCTGTCATTTCAGGTATTTGTTCTCCTGTTTTTCCTGAGAAGCCATTTTCAATCAACCAATGACGAACAAATTCTTTTGACAATTGACGTTGTGGCTCTCCTTTTGCTAAACGCTCTTCAAAGCCATCTGCATAAAAATAGCGAGAAGAGTCAGGGGTGTGAATTTCATCAATTAAATAAATTTTACCATCCTTCTTACCAAATTCATACTTTGTATCTACCAAGATCAATCCTCTCTCTTTCGCCAACTCTGTTCCTCTTGCAAAAAGTTGATAAGTATAAGTTTCCAATTGCTTATAATCCTCTTCACTAACAAGGCCACTTCTAATAATTTCTTCTCTTGAGATATTCTCATCATGCCCTTCGTCTTCTTTTGTTGTTGGAGTAATAATAGGTTGAGCAAAAGCTTGATTTTCTTTTAAACCTTCGGGAAGTTCTATCCCGCACAAAACTCGCTCTCCTTTTTCATACGCACGCCACGCACTACCTGTTATATAGCCTCGTATCACCATTTCCACCTTAAAAGGTTCACAATGATGACCTATAGTAAGCATCGGATGTGGACTTGCAATCTTCCAGTTGGGAACAATGTCTGAAGTTGCGTCTAACTGTAGTGCCGCTATTTCATTTAAAACTTGTCCTTTAAAAGGAATTCCCTTAGGAAGAACTACATCAAAAGCAGAGATACGATCACTTGCAACCATCGCAATTAGTTCTTTCTCTAAAAAATAAACATCTCTAACCTTTCCTTTGTAAACTTTTTGTAAGCCTTTTAATTTTAAATTGGTACTCTTTAGCGTCTGTTTCATATTGATGTAATTCTTTTATTTTAACCTTCTTTCTAATAGTTCTATTTCTTGACTTATAAATTTCTTGTACGTTTGCAAAAAACTACCCATATCAAGCATTTCTTTAGGCATATCTTTTAAATTCATAGAACATAAAAGAGACTTATTTTCTCTCTGTTTCATTATTTTCTATTTTTATTTTTCAATTTTCTTTTCTAACTTCTTTTCCTGCTCTTTCTGTTCATAAGCATCTACAATTTTTTGAACTAATGGATGTCTTACTATATCTTTTTTGTCAAAAGTAATTTGAGCTATTGAAGTCACCCCTTTGAGAACTTCTTGAGCATCTTTTAATCCTGATCTTGCACCATAAGGTAAATCTATTTGGGATATATCTCCTGTTATAATCATTTTACTATAATAGCCCATACGAGTCAAGAACATCTTCATCTGTAAAACACTGGTATTTTGAGCTTCATCAAGTATAACGACGGCATCATTCAGTGTTCGACCTCTCATATAAGCTAATGGAGCAATTTGTATCACTCCTAACTCCATATAGTCTTTTAATTTTGCCGCAGGAATCATTTCTTCTAAAGCATCATACAAAGGTTGCAAATAAGGATCTAACTTATCCTTCATTTCTCCGGGTAAGAAGCCTAACTTTTCTCCTGCCTCAACAGCTGGTCTAGAAAGAATAATTTTACGTACCTTTTTCTCCTTTAGAGCTTTGACAGCAAGAGCTATAGCTATAAATGTTTTTCCTGTTCCTGCGGGACCTAGTGCAAAAATCATATCCTTTTCTTCAAAGGCCTTTACCATCTCTTCTTGATGCACTCCTTTTGCTGCGACACTTCTTCCTTTTGCTCCATATAATATATGAAACTTGGGCTCAGGAGTATCCATTGCATCTCCTCGCACTAAGCGACGAATAGCCTCCTCATTGACATAGTTATATTTACTTGCATGAAGAGCTATCGCATCTAACAAACAAATAAATTGGTCAATAGTAGTTCCCTCTCCTAATATTTTTAAAATATTATGGGCCGCAACAATACGTAATTTAGGAAAAAGGGTACGAAGCAATTGTAAATTTTCTTGATTGACTCCCAACATTGTGGAAAGTTCTGCGTCTTCTGGGATATAGATACGTTCTGTTATCAGCACCTTCTGTATGGTCTTATTTTAATAATAAACAAAAATACATAAACTTAGATTATTTACTTTCTTCATTAAACATAATTAAAGTAAAATAAATTAAATCTTTACACCTTCAGCTTTACCTTTTTATTTAAGGCGTAATAAATATTTTAAGATATAGGATTTGAAAGGACTAAAAAATAAAAAGGAATGTAGGGTAACCAAACCAACAATTCAAATACGATAATGTATAAAATCATACATTTATCTGAAATCCAACCATTACTACGAAGCAAAAGAGCTACCACAGGAACCAGTGTTGATGGGAACAATAGACCTGCTAAAGCCAATGTATAAGATTCTGTAAGAAAGGCAAAATACATACATCCAGCTGTAAACAAGAATAGTATTATAGCTGTCAAGACACAACTTTTAACATTTTTATAATGCCCTGAATTCATATTTATCAATTTGTACTTTTTATCGTAGAATAATATATCAGAATAGGAAATCTCAATCTACTTTCTTAAAAAATCCAAGCTCATAGACAAGTAGACTTAGCATTTTTCTATTCAATTATGTTAAATTTTTACAAAGATAATATTTATTCATCACAAAATATGCTTTTTTTTACAAATTAAATTCAAAGGAAACTATAAAAAAACTCTAGTTAGACTTTTGCAAAAGTCTAGTTAGGTTTCTTTACCCTTCTAGTTAGAAAAAAGAGCGATAAATCTATAACAATTTTTCCTCTATTTTAATCCCTTTCACTAATCTATTATTCATTATTTTTGTTATCTATAAAGACCAAGAGTAAAAAAGGAAATATGGAAAAGGATTATGATATTATCGTAGTGGGTGCAGGGCATGCAGGATGTGAAGCTGCAGCAAGTGCCGCTCAACTGGGTTCTAAAGTTCTACTGATCACTTTAGATATGAATAAAATTGCCCAAATGAGTTGTAACCCTGCAATGGGAGGTATTGCTAAAGGACAAATTGTTAGAGAAATTGATGCTCTAGGAGGGTACTCTGGAATTATCGCCGACGCTACATCCATCCAATTCCGAATGCTCAATCGCAGCAAAGGTCCTGCAATGTGGAGCCCTCGTGCTCAAATTGATAGAGTAAAATTTATAGAAAAGTGGAAAGAAGAAATTGATAAAATAGAAAATATTGATATATGGCAAGATGAAGTCAAGCAACTTATCATAGAAAATCAATCTGTAAAAGGCATTTCCACGCTTCTAGGCAAAAAATTCTTAGCTCCTCAAGTGATACTAACTACAGGAACTTTCCTCGGAGGTCTTATGCATTTTGGAAAAACGATGATTGAAGGAGGTCGTATTAGTGAACCCGCTTCCATTGGTATTACAGAACAGCTTATTGAACTTGGTTTTACTGCAGGAAGAATGAAAACGGGGACTCCTGCACGAATAGATGGACGCTCCGTGGATTGGTCTCTTACGGAAGAACAAAAAGGCGATGAAGATGCTCAAACTTTTTCTTTTCTTAGCGAAAGAAAAAACAAGAACCTAATTCAAAAATCTTGCTATATACTTTATACCAATCCTACTTGCCACAACATCCTTAGAGATTCTCTTGACGACTCTCCATTATACAATGGACAAATAGAAAGTATAGGTCCTCGCTATTGCCCAAGTATTGAAACAAAAATTGTCACCTTTGCAGACAAAGAAGCTCATCAATTATTTCTTGAACCAGAAGGTGCGAACACCAATGAATTCTATTTAAATGGCTTTTCTTCATCTCTTCCTATAGAGACTCAAATCAAAGCTCTAAAATCTATTCCTGCTCTCAGAAATGTAAAAATTTACAGACCGGGATATGCTATTGAATACGATTATTTTGATCCAACTCAGCTCAAGCATTCTTTAGAAACAAAAAAGATTAGAGGACTTTTCTTTGCTGGACAAATCAACGGAACAACTGGATATGAAGAGGCCGCAGCTCAAGGTCTTATAGCTGGAATAAACGCTCACTTAAAATCTCAAAATGAAGAAGCTTTTATATTACAACGAGACGAAGCTTACATTGGCGTACTTATTGATGACCTTGTAACAAAAGGGGTTGATGAACCCTACAGAATGTTTACTTCAAGAGCTGAATTTAGAACCCTTCTTAGACAAGATAATGCAGATGAACGTTTAACACCCAAAGCAATCCAATTAGGCCTCGCATCTCCTAAAAGAATTAAACTCTTTGAACAAAAACAAAAAACTATAGAGGAATTCTTACACTTTGCAAGTCAACTTTCCGTTCGTCCAGAATGGGTTAATAAAGCACTTGAAGAACAAGGAGAACAAACTTTGAAACAAGGCTTGAGACTTAAAGAATTTATTTTAAGAACTCATATAACAATCCCTTTTGCACTCCAACACATAGAAGCTCTCCAAGAATACGTGAGTAAAATAAAAGAGCAAAAAGACGAAATCGTAGAAGCTGTTGAAATAGCTATCAAATATTCAGGCTATATTGAAAGAGAAAAAATTCAAGCAGAAAAATCACAAAGACTTGAAGGTATAAAATTAGGAGACCGTTTTGACTACTTATCTATAGAAAGTTTGTCTACCGAAGCAAGGCAAAAATTAGATCGCATTCGCCCTCACACCATAGGACAAGCATCACGAATTCCAGGCGTATCTCCTCACGACATTAATATTCTAATCATTCTGTGTCAGAAACATTCCTAAACACGTTTCACGTGAAAACGTTTTAAAATTCTCTCCAAAATGACCTACGAAGAACTAAAAAAAATCCTTCCTTCAATACCTCAATCTGCAGGATGTTATCAATACTTTGATAAAAATGGAGAGATTTTATACGTAGGCAAAGCGAAGAATCTAAAAAAACGAATTAGTAGCTACTTCTCCAAAGAACACAAGGACAGAAAAACCCAAATACTCGTTAATAAGATTTTTGATATTAAATACATCCTTGTTCAAGATGAAGGCGAAGCTCTTTTGCTTGAAAACAATCTTATAAAAACACTTCAACCTAAATACAACATCCTTCTAAAAGACGGAAAAACCTATCCTTATATAGCAATTATTCAAGAAGATTTCTCTAGGATATTTATCACCCGAAACAAAGAACAGCTCAAAGGAGACTTTTTTGGCCCCTACCCCAATGTAGGAAAAGCAAAACAAATGATTCAACTTTTGAGAGAACTCTACCCAATAAGAACTTGTAAGCTTAATCTAAGTGCTGAAAATCTAAAGAAAAAATCTTTTGAAAAATGCCTACAATTTCATATAAAAAAATGCCTTGCTCCTTGTGAAGAAAACATTTCTCTCCTCGAATACCAATCCTTCATTGATGAAGCAAAAGATATACTAAAAGGAAATTTCTCTCCTCTTATAAAAGAAACAAAAAGAAAAATGCTGTTCTTCGCCCAAAAAGAAGAATTTGAAAAAGCTGAAAATGAAAGAATAAAACTAAATTTATTAGAGAATTTTTCCTCAAAAAGCGTCATAGCTCCAAGCATTTTTGTTCACACAGATATATTCTCCTACACGGAAGAAAAAGACACCTCTTATGTGAATTTTCTTCAAATACACAATTCTTCTATAATAAGAGTTCTCACCGTAGAATGGAAGAATTCTTCCATAGAAAAAAAGGAAGATCTTCTTCCTCTCGTAATAACCGAACTAAGGGAACGACTACAAAGTGAAGCCAAAGAGATTATAATCCCCTTTTCCATCAACTGGATTCCTAAAGGAGTCAGTAAAATTACCATCCCTCAAAAAGGAGAAAAAAAGAAACTTCTTGACCTATCCCAACTCAATGTTCAACAATATAAGTTCGACAAACTCAAAAGGAAAGAATATCTAAACTCCGAACAAAGAGAACTAAAACTAATGGAAAGGATGAAAGAAGATCTTCACCTTCCCTCTCTTCCTAAGCACATCGAATGTTTTGATAATTCTAACATCCAAGGAACAAGCCCTGTTGCTTCTTGTGTCGTTTTTCGAAATGCTAAGCCCAGCAAGAAAGAATATACGAAGTTTCACGTGAAAACAGTTGTTGGAGCTAATGATTTTGCCTCTATGGAGGAAATTGTTTTTAGACGTTACTATAGACAAATCTCTGAGAAAAAAGAGTTACCTAATCTAATCGTTATTGATGGAGGAAAAGGACAACTCAAATCTGCGACTACTGCTCTTCGTGAATTAGGGATACTAAACAAAGTCACAGTAATTGGTTTAGCCAAACGTATGGAAGAAGTCTTCTTCGTCGGAAATCCTGATCCTCTTTTCTTAAAAAGAGACAGTGATAGCTTAAAAGTATTACAACACATCCGAGATGAAGCTCACCGATTTGGAATAACTTTCCACAGAAGTATTAGGAGTAAAAAGCTGACCCAATCTCAACTGGATAATATAAAAGGTATTGGAGACAAGTCTAAAGAAATCCTTTTTCAACAATTCAAAAGTTTAAAACGAATTCAAGAAGCCAGTTTTGAAGAACTAGCAAAAGAAATAGGTTACAGTAGAGCTAAGCTCGTATATGAAGCTTTAAAAAATAAAGTAGAGTAAAAAAATTCAATAATAAATACGATAAAATAAGATATGAAGGTAGTTATTCAGCGAGTAAAAAATGCAAGTGTTCAAGTTAATAAAAAAGAAATTTCAACTATTAATGAAGGGCTATTAATACTTCTAGGCATACAAGAAAGTGATGGAGAAAGAGAAATAAGCTATCTAACAAAAAAGATTGCTGCTCTTCGCATATTTAATGATGAGAATGGTATAATGAACCAATCTATTCTTGAAAGTAACGGAGACGTGATGCTTGTTAGTCAGTTTACCTTAATGGCTTCTACAAAAAAAGGAAATCGTCCCAGCTATATTAAAGCTGCAAAAGGAGAAATTAGCCAACCTCTGTACGAAGCATTTTGTAAAGAACTTGAAGAAGTCTTACAAAAACCTATTGCCAAAGGTATATTTGGTGCCGATATGCAAGTCACTTTAGTGAATGATGGTCCTGTTACAATTATTATAGATACGAATGAAAACTTATAAAAAATCAGTAAAATGACACTTGAGGAAATACAAAAATCCGTAGACTCTTGGATCAAAGAATATGGGGTTCGCTATTTCTCCCCATTAACGAATATGGCTATTCTTACTGAGGAAGTTGGAGAAGTCGCTCGTATTATGGCTCGAAAATATGGAGAACAAAGTCTAAAAGAAAGTGACAAAAACAAAGAACTTGCAGATGAACTCGCTGATATTCTTTGGGTTATATCCTGTATCGCTAATCAGACAGGAGTTAATCTAACAGAGGCTTTCCAGAAGAATTTACAAAAGAAAACGCAACGAGACTCTTTACGACACATTAATAATCCTAAACTTAAAGACGAATTCTAATGAAGCAAAATAAATACATTACGACCTTTCAAAATTTTAATCCTTGTATTGAAACACAAGAAATCCAATCCTTTATAAAAAAAATAAGTAATAAAAAACTGACAAAAGATGAGCAGATTAAAGCTCTTCTCTTCCTTCACAGTTCGATAGACCTTACAAGTCTTTCGGGAAGTGATACAAAGAATTCAATTATTTCTTTAGTCGAAAAAGTAAATCAACACAAAAGCCTTCACCCCACTATTCCTAATGTTGCTGCAATTTGTGTTTACCCCTTACAAGTAGCTGTTGTCAAAGAATATTTAAAGGAAAAAGAGGTAAAAATTGCAACTGTAACTGGAGGTTTTCCAGCTTCTCAAACATTTGATGAGATAAAATACGCAGAAACCTCACTTGCTGTACACAAAGGTGCTCAGGAAATCGATATTGTACTAAATAGAAATCATTTTTTAGCGGAAGACTTTACAAAAACATCTTTAGAAATTGAAGAACAGAAATGTGCTGCCAAAACAAGCTTACTAAAAGTAATTTTAGAGACAGCTATGCTCAAAAGCAATGAAAATATTCGTCGAGCCGCTCTAATTGCTCTCTTTAGTGGAGCTGACTTTATTAAAACATCCACAGGAAAGGAAGGTGAGGGTGCAAGTCTCGAAGCTGTTTTCACTATTTGCCTAGTACTTAAAGAATACTACGAAAAATACCAAAAAAGAATAGGAATTAAGATTTCTGGAGGGGTACGAAGTCCAGAACAAGCTCTCTCCTACTATATTTTAGTAAAAGAAATTCTTGGAGAAGAGTGGTTAAGCCCCTCTCTATTTCGCATAGGAGCAAGTAGTTTATCTGATGCTATTATTCAAGAAATAAATCAGTTAAAATCTTAAGACAGCTATTTTACATCGGGCTTAATATAATGCTTTAAGTCCGATGCTAATTGTTTTGAAAAGAGTTGACTTCCCTTTAAATTAAGATGTCGTCCATTATAGAAATAAGCTGTATCTTGACAAATAGGCAAAGTCGTATAATCTAAAAATGGAATACTATAACGAGAAGATATTTCTTTATAGTAGGCAAAAATTTCTTCCCTATTCTCATTTATTTCCTTCCAATATTTATGAATTGGTGTAAAGACTAAAAAGAGCTGTATCCCTTGCTCTTGACACTCTTGTATAAATTGTTCAAACTTTTGAGTTACAGATGTTTGTAATTGATAATTCATATAGTTTTTATCTCTCACTCTTTTCTCTAAATCTTCTGCCCACCAATTTTCATCAATACCCCTATAGCCCTTTGTTCGTACTTTCTCTATTTGCCCCTTCCACCAAGGTTTTAATCGTTTTTGTGTAAAAAGGTCATTCTTTAAAACACTGCTTATGTGACGATAGCGAATAAGTGGAAGTAGTATATCTACGTAAGATAAAAAAGTACCTGCTTGAATAAGCTCTAAATAATCTTTATCCCACAACATCCAAGGGATAATTTGCTTTAAGTTAAAATTTTCCCACTCCCTATCCAAACTTGTAAAGTCTATAGCATAAATTATATACTTCGGACACTTATTATACTTTAAAAAGTAACGATGACGAAAGTAAGATGGAATAAAAACTCCACCATCAACCCCCAAATTATACGCTGATAAATGAAGAGTATCTTCTAGGCTCAATGGATCAATATGCACCCATGCACGTGATGAACCATGGATTATTATATCGGCATTAATATTCCCCTCTTTAATATCTGCTATAACCTCACACTCTCCATCCAAAACCTTAAGGCTAGATATTAGTTGAAACAAGCCTCTATCCATTCCAAAAGAAAGGAGAAAAAGAATACTTACAAAACAAAAAACTTTTAATAAAAACTTCTTCATTTTCTTATAATTTGCCAAGAGTTAAAATCTTCATCTAAATTCATAATTTTATTTTAGAATTGGAAGTATATAAATGCATAATTCCCTCCTGAGTTTATAAATAGTACAAATAATAAAAAGTAATAAAATGCCCAACGTAAATAACGGGGGTGAGACAAGATACATCGCTCTAAAGCAAAGGCATCCCTTCTCCCTTTCCATTCTAATACTATAAAGAAAAGAAGTAATAGACAGACTTCAATAATCCTTTCTATATTTATTCCTCTCAATACTCCCCAAAAACTATTCTCAAATAAACTTTTTAGATATATAAAAGCCTCTTTTAGCGAGTTGGCTCTAAAGAAAATCCAAGAAATACTTATCAATACAAAAGTTGAAATCATTGAGAAAAACTCTCGTATTGATGGATAAGCCTTTTTTTCTGCAACAACACCCAAATACCTCCTATTCTTGTTAAAAAGCAATAAAGGGATAAAATAAATAGCATTCAAAGCGCCCCAAACAATAAAAGTCCAATTAGCTCCGTGCCAAAAACCACTCACAAGAAAAACAATAATCGTGTTACGAAGAGCAAGCCACTTGCCTCCTCTACTTCCTCCTAAGGGAATATAAAGATAATCTCTAAACCACGTGGTTAAAGAAATGTGCCAACGACGCCAAAATTCGGCAACATCTCTAGAAAAATAAGGAACTGCAAAGTTCTTCTTCAAATTAAAACCAAAAAGACGAGCCGAACCTATTGCAATATCTGAATAACCTGAAAAATCCCCATAAATTTGAAAGGCAAAGAAAAAAGCTCCTAAAAGCAGAAATAGTCCCGACTGCTCCGTAGGATTTTTGAAAATAACATCAACCATAGTGGCACAATTATCCGCTATTACGACCTTCTTAAATAAGCCCCACAGAATTTGCCTTAAGCCATCTTCTGCTTTTGCTTTATCAAATTTTCTTTTGGAATAAAATTGAGGTAGTAAATTACTCGCTCTCTCAATCGGACCCGCAACCAATTGAGGGAAAAAAGATACAAAAGCAAAAAATGAAATAAAATCTCTTGTAGGCTTTAGTTCGCCCCTATAGACATCAATGGTATAGCTCATTGTTTGAAAAGTATAGAAACTAATACCTACTGGAAGAATTAAATCTAAAGAATGTAATGGAAAGTCCCTGCCAAATAAAGAAAAAGCCTCGGCAAAACTTTCTATAAAAAAATTGTAGTACTTAAAAAAGCCTAATAAACCTAAATTAACTCCAACACTAAGTCCTAAAAGTAATCGACTCTTCCATTTTGTATTTACTTTTTGAGACGAAAAAGCACATCCAATCGTAAAGTCTAACAGACTACTTAAGAAAATAAGAAATAAAAAACGCCAATCCCACCATCCATAAAAAACATAACTGGCTATAAGAATCAATAAATTTTGAAGTTTTAAACTCTTATTTAAACTCCAATATAGAGTAAAAACAATAGGTAAAAACAGGGCAAAATCGATTGAATTAAAAAACATTATTTTTTCTTATATATTTTTCATACAAAGATAGACAAAAACTCTAGTTAGACTTTTTTCATATCCTAACTAGAATAAAAGAAAAGGCTAAGGAGCAAAATTTTGCATTCCTTAGCCTTTTGTTTATAAGCCTTTATAAAAGCTATTTAAAGCATTGCTTAAGCGATCATGCTCCAGCAAAACGATACGTAGCCTGTGTATCTCTAGTTATCTCTGTAAATAAGATTTCCACAAGTTCATCTGATATACGAAGAGCTTCTCTAAACATCTTGTCAGAGAATTCTTGTAAAAGTTCTTGAGCTTTTAAAGGTTGTTCCTTATAGATACGCAAGTACTCCATTTCCATCTCTTTTTGTCTTTGATCCGTTTCTTCTTCAAAAGCACGGTAACGAGCTTGAATAATCGGAGCATACTTATTGTAATTTACCATTCCTAAAGTTTGAACTTTACGCATCTTCCAATAAGCTGAATCTTGACTTGATTGATCCGTTCCCTTTGTATACTCTTCAGGTATAGATTTTATTCCTTGATACATAGGCATAAACATACTCAAAGTCCCCATACCAAAACAAATATGGTTAACACAGCCTATAGCTTGTGGTAATTTAGGGCGAACTTGTAGTATATGTGTTTGTGTCGTACGGAAGATAGAAACAGGACGATACACTTCTTTAGGATTATTATTTAAATAAGGATCGTGCTCTGTATCCTGATAGTGGAAACGGAAAACCTTACGAATATCACTCATTGTGAGTAATTTCTCTGCTTTAGCATATACAGGGAACGTATTTTTCGTCACATCATTCTTGATAGATGGACTAAGCATTTGTTGTATTCCCCATACACGAGGATAATTGTAAGTTGTATCCAATTCTATATCTCTGATATAAGCTTTGTGAAAATCAAACTCTTCAACCTTTGGATCATACACTTTACACTCAATAGCAAACTCTATCAAGTCTTTAGAAGCTAAATAGTTTTCTGTGTCTTTAGGATCATACTTTCTGAAGCGACTTTGGTTACCTGTTACAAAATATTCTTCTTGAGGAATACGACATGCTAACCATCTATGACCACTTGCTGTCTCTAGATACCAAATTTCATGAGTATCTACAAATCCGACTCCAAAGCCTTCAGCAACTCCATGCTTCTCAATTAAAGCTCCTAAATACTCTGCTCCTTCTCTAGCAGACTTGATATAAGGAAGAACAATGTTGAATACAGAATTCTCAGCAACTCCATCTTCGATCAATGGGTCGTATTTAAGAATTTCATCACTACTAAAGATACTTTCCGTAGCACTCATTCCTATACCTAAAGAGTTAAAGCCAGCACTACCCCAATGCTTTCTCAAACAAAAAGGAGCTAAAGCTGTATAACCTAAGGCTTTTTTGGGAAGATCACAACGAAAAGGACTATCCAAAGCAACGAAACGCTCAGGACCTTGCTCCGTATCTGTGTAGAACTCTATATTCTTTGCAATCATTGCATCCCAGTCTTCTGAACGAGCAACAATCATAGAGCCATCTTGCATTTGATTTTTCCCTACAAGAATAGTTGTACACTCTGAGGGATAAAGATTTTTTTCTTTGTTTTGTTTTCTATCCATTTTTTTATACTATTTGGTTGTGTATAAGCAAAGATATAGGATAGAAACAACAAAAACAAATCACTTAATTATAAGTAGTTACGTTTTTATTTATATTTATTAAAGATTCCCTACTTTAGGGTATTAAAATTTATAAAAACAGAAGAAATTTTAAGCTTGAGTATCTATTTTATTTTTTAAGAAGCTATACATTTTTTCATATAAAGGCATTTTAATACCCACTTCTTTTGCTAAAGATAAAGGGTAAGCAACCAAACTTTCTATTTCTGATATATGAGCGGCTTTTATATCTGAATGCATTGAGGTCGTAGCTTCTCGAGGCATCTTTTGGACAAGGTAAATCGCCCGTTCTTCCAAATTGTGCTCTTCACTCCAGCCCTTAGCATAATAGAGAGCTGAAAGCTCAGCTACTAACTCTTCAAACTCTTCCTTATGCAAATCCATAACCTCTCCAATAGCTGTGTCGAAATAAGCCGTTGCAAGAGCTGAGGGAGAAAGCATCAAAAACTTCTCACGAATACGACGACGCACATCAGGAAAATAACGACATTTTACTCCTGCAGCTTTTAATAGTAAGTACAAATACTCTGCATTGAAATAATCCTCTGTAGAAAGAGAACTATTTATCGATAAATCTCCTCCAAAGTGAAGCATATTTTCATCTGAACGCACAATGATTTCTCCTACATATCTTCTCGCTGTAATATGACAAACTGCTGGTAAAATAACATTGTTAGGTAAAACTTTTCGTATTCTCGGAGCAATATCTAAGCCATTTAACAAAGGAATTATCACCGTTTGGGAAGATATAGAGGGAAGTAATTGTTGTATATTTTCCTCTAAATGATAACTTTTGGTAGCTAAGAACAAAAAGTCAGCTGTATCTA
>PDWI01000382.1_pt1 | contig 71819 bp, 59 predicted proteins | sample 1430891 | NCBI WGS metagenome assembly PDWI01 (sample SAMN01162508, study PRJNA174530) | Oral metagenome, whole genome shotgun sequencing project. | biome: Marine environment; feature: Marine mammal; material: Swab sample of the gingival sulcus; isolation source: swab sample of gingival sulcus...
ATATTACGGAGGTAATTATGGCAACAGTAACAGCTAAAATGGTAAAAGAGCTTAGAGAAATGACTGGCGCAGGAATGATGGACTGTAAGAAAGCACTTACAGAGGCAGATGGTGTAGTTGAAAAAGCTATAGAAGTATTACGTGAAAAAGGTCTTGCAAAAGCAGCTAAAAAAGCTGGAAGAATTGCAGCTGAAGGTATAGTAGTAACATTAGTAGAAGGCGACAAAGCAGTAGTTTTAGAAGTAAACTCAGAGACAGACTTTGTAGCTAAAAATGAAGTTTTTACTAGCTATGTAGATGCACTAGCAAAACAAATTTTAAACTCAGATGTAGCTGATGTAGAAGCATTCCTTAAAGAAAAGAGTTCACTTGATGAGAGCAAGACAGTAGAAGAAATGCATGCAGAAAAAATATCAGTAATCGGTGAAAACCTTAAAATAAGAAGATTTGCGAGAATGCAAGCTGAAAACGGAACAATTTGTTCATACATCCACGCAGGTGGTAAAATTGGTGTTTTAGTAGAACTTGAAACTACTGTAGTAAATGATGCAGTTACAGAGGCAGGAACAAACGTAGCAATGCAAATTGCAGCACTTAATCCAACTTACTTAGACAGAAGCCAAGTATCAAAAGAATTCTTAGATAAAGAAGCAGAGATACTTAAAAAGCAAGCATTAGAAGAGAATCCTAACAAACCAGAAAATATCGTAGAAAAAATGGTAATAGGTAGAGTAAACAAAATGCTTAAAGAAATCTGTCTAGTAGATCAGCAATACGTAAAAGATGGTGACTTAACAGTAGCTAAGTACGTATCAAGCGTAGGAAAAGAGCAAGGAACTGACCTTTCAATTAAGAACTTCTTACGTTTCGAAACTGGAGAAGGAATCGAGAAAAAACAAGAGAACTTCGCAGAAGAAGTTGCAGCACAAATGAAATAGTTAGTTTTTAAAATCATAATTATAATAATAAATGCATAAGCATTAAATTTTAAAAAAGAGGGCTTGCCCTCTTTTTTGTTTAGATTATTTAGAGTATTAAAACCGAAACCCGATGTGTCCATTAGAATATATGATGATAATAAGTAGAGAAAGACATAAGGTTTAAACACATCGGTTTTCGGGATTTGCTTTATAGTGTTTATTACACAGAAAAATGCTTTAGATTTTGTACATAGCCTATAATTTAATTTTAAAAGTATTTTTTTAATTTATCTGAAAATTGTGTATAATAAAATATGTATATAGGTTTGTATAAATATATTTTAGGAGTCAAATATGAGTGTGAAGAAAAAATATAGGATGGACTATAGATATTATAAGACACCACCTAATTTACCAGTAATTGCCTTAACTGGTAAAGAGTGGATTAGGTTTTATGGTAAAGGTATTGATTACCTTCATTTTCATAATTATTTAGAGATTGGTATATGTATATTTGGTGATGGTGAAATGATATTAAAGGATACCCGTTATAATTATCATAGTAATATGATAACTATAATTCCTAAGAATTATCCTCATACTACTAATTCTAAAGGTGGTGAAAAAAGTTATTGGGAATATCTTTATATTGATGTGAAATCTTTTTTAGAAAGCAATTATAAAGAGAATCCAAAGATGGTAGATAAACTAATAAATAGAATAAGTCATAAAGCTTTTATAAAAGAGATTAAGGACGTTTCGGAAATAGCAGATTTGACTAGATACATTATGAAAGCTTTCAATCAAAAGAAGGAAATGTATGAGTATGATATTAAAGGTGCTTTGGCGTCTTTGATAATAAATATTGCAAGGTTAAATAAGGAAGAAGAAAATATAACAAGTGATATATTAAGTAATAAAGTTATACTTCCTGCAATTGAATATATAAGTAAAAATTATAGTAGTCGAATTGAAATTAAAGATTTAGCTAAACTTTGTATGCTTAGCGAAACGCATTTTAGAAGGCTTTTTAAAAATATAATGGAGATGACTCCAACTAATTATATAAATAAGACAAGGGTTTTAGAGTCATGTAAATATTTAAAGACTACAGATATTAATGTATCACAGATTGCTTTGAAAGTAGGATTTATTACCCCATCAACATTTAATAGAAATTTTAAAAAGTTTATTGGAACAAGTCCTATGAATTGGAGAAAAAAGCCAGAGCATTATGAGAGAATATTACTAGATTATAATATAAAGACTAATGAGGGTTGGTGAATAAAAAATTGCATATTCAATAGATTTTAAAATATTTAATTGTATATTTCTATAAACAATAAGGTTTTTGCACGAAGGTGATGAGCCTTATTATTTTGGTCATTTTTGCTGAATATTATTGAGTTTTGTAGTATTAGATAAGTATAAATGGTTGTTTTTGCAATAAATGTAGTCGTATTCACACACATATAATATAAAAATTTGTATATAATTTATATATGGTAGATAAAAATGAATTTCTACTACTTATATTAACAATTGATTGTGCAATAATTGTAAAAAATGATTAAAAATAAATAAATTAGGAGGAATTTTATGAAAAAATTAATTAGTATCGCTTTTGCTTTGATTTTAGTTTTATCTTTTGCTTCATGCAGTAAACCTGAAGAAAAAAAAGAAACAAAAGTTGATGAGAATAGCGAAACAAAAGTTGAGAATATTAGTAATGAGATAACAGTTTGGTGTTGGGATCCAGCCTTTAATATTTATGCAATACAGGAAGCTGAAAAAGCATATAATGCAAAAAACAAGGATAATCCTATTAAGGTAAACATAGTTGATACACCTTGGCCAGATGTTCAATCTAAACTTACTGCAGTCGGTACAACAGGTCAATTTGATCAACTTCCTGACATAATGCTTATGCAAGATAATGCCTTTATAAAAAATTATAAGTTTTTTCCAGAAGTTTTTGCAGATCTTACTGATAGTGGAATTGACTTTTCAAAGTTTGCTGCATCTAAAGTTGCATATTCAGTTGTAGATGGTAAAAATTACGGAGTGCCTTTTGATAATGGTGCTGTTGTAAATGCTGTAAGGGTTGACTTTTTAGAGCAAGCTGGATATAAGCCAGAAGATCTTAATAATATTACTTGGGCAGAGTTTAATGAGATTGGAAAAGTTGTTAAAGAGAAAACTGGAAAACCTATGTTTAGCTTTATTTCAAAAGAACCAGATATGCTTATGATGTCAATGCAATCAGCTGGCGTTAGTTTGTTTAATGATGATGGTAGCCTTAATATAGTTGATAATCAGGAACTTAAGGATGCTATGACTATTTGTAAAGAAATGGTTGATAATGGAGTTATTAAATTAGCTAATAACTGGGATGAGTATGTAGGTGCATTTCCAAATGGTGAAGTTGTTTGTGCTATAAACGGTTGTTGGATACTTGCATCTGTTCAAACTACTGAAGATCAATCAGGTAAGTGGGCAGTAGTTAATATGCCTAAACTTTACGCAGATAAAGAAAGTTCAACAAACTTCTCTAATAATGGTGGTTCAAGTTGGCTTGTAAGTGGTAAAAGTCCTAATAAAGAACTTGCTGCAAAATTCTTAAAAGAAACTTTTGCTGAAGATGTAGATTTCTATAATACTATATTACCAAGTTCTGGTGCGATAGCAACATTTTTACCTGCAGTTGGTGCTCCAGCATATTCAAAAGAAATAGAGTTTTTTGGTGGACAAAAGATATATGAAGATATACTTTCTTATGCAGATGGCGTTCCTAGTGTAAATAATGGGGTTTATTACTATGAAGCAAGAGCTTCAATAGGAAAGGCATTGGCTGATATGCTTAATGGAGAGGATATGGAAAAAGTCCTTAAAGAAGCTAATGATGAAGTAGAATTTAAAATGGAATAATTTTTAAGATAGTAAAATTATTATGCTCTTAAAGAGTAAAAAATATTACCTATTATTAGTTATTTATTATAGAAACTGTCTATGATTAGTAGGCAGTTTCTAATAAAAGAAAGGGGTAATTATGAAGTTAACATTAGAGAAAAGACAGAAATTAGTTGGTTGGTCATTTCTTATGCCAGCAACTATACTTATAGCACTTATGAGCTTTTGGCCTATGATACAGGCTTTTATTTTATCGCTTAGCAAGGGTAAGGCAAATAATATAACATTTGCAGGCCTTTACAACTACAAGAGATTGCTTGTTGACCCGAATTTTAAAGAAGTGCTTGGAAATACATTTTTATTTTTACTTGTGCAAGTTCCTATAATGCTTTTATTAGCGATATTACTTGCTGTACTACTTAATAAAAAGGATTTAAAATTTAAAGCGTTTTTTAGAACGGCGATATTTTTGCCTTGTGCTACTTCTTTAGTTTCTTATGCGATAGTCTTTAGAGCTTTGTTCGCTGAGAATGGTTTTATAAATCTATTGCTTGTAAATTTAGGGATTATTTCAGAAAATATTAACTGGCTAGGAAATACCGGAACAGCAAGACTTGTAATAATACTAGCACTTATATGGAGATGGACAGGATATAATATGATTTTCTTCTTGTCTGGACTTCAAAATATAAATCCATCTGTATATGAAGCTGCTAAAATTGACGGAGCTAATGAGTGGAAATCTTTTTGGAAGATTACGATTCCACTGCTTAAACCAATGTTGCTTTTGACCGCTATAATGTCTACAACAGGTACATTACAATTATTTGATGAGTCTGTGAACTTAACTAGTGGAGGACCAGGTAATAGTACTATGACTATTTCGCATTACATTTATAATTTCATAAATGGTGGAGTTCCAAACTTTACATATTCAGCGGCAATATCTTATGTGGTATTTTTAATTGTAGCAATATTAGCATTTATTCAATTGAAAGTAGGTGATAATCGTGAATAGTTATAGAGGAAAAATGTTTATTAGAAGTTTCTTGACATATGTATTTCTTATAATAGCAAGTTTATTATCATTATTTCCTATATATTGGATGGTAGTTTCAGCTACTAATACAAGTGTGGATGTTATAAAAGGGAAGTTGACAATTGGAAGTAGTCTTGCAGAAAATTTTACTTCACTTGTAAATGTTTCTAACTTAGGTCAGGCTATGATAAATTCAGCAAGGAATGCAATAATTCTTACGATTGTATCAGTTGCGGTTTGTTCTATTGCTGGTTATGGGTTTGAAGTATATCACGACAAGTATAAGGATAAACTTATGAAGCTGATATTACTTACAATGATGGTTCCTTTTGCATCAATTATGATTCCGCTTTTTAGGCAGTTTGGTAAAATGGGTCTTACAAATACAACTATTGGGTTCATACTACCTACTATTGCTACACCATTTTTAATAATGATGTTTAGGCAGGCTACAAGATCTTTTCCCAAAGATATTATTGAGGCTGCAAGGATAGATGGAGTAGGAGAGCTTGGTATATTTTTAAGAATGTATGTACCTACTATGAAAGCAACTTATGGAGCGGCAATAACAGTTGTTTTTATGGCTGCGTGGAATAGTTATTTGTGGCCTAAAGTAATTATGCTTAATCAAGAAATGACTACTATGCCTATGCTTATATCTAATCTTATATCTGGTTATGTTACTGATTATGGTGTGCTTATGTTAGCCGTTACAATTTGTACGCTGCCAACGGCTATATTATTTTTGATATTGCAAAATAGTTTTGCTGAAGGTATTACTGGCTCGGTTAAAGGATAATAAAGTTATTCAATAATATATGATAGATAAAAAACGAACTGCCACTTAAAAAATTTTTTATTTTGGCAGTCGTTTTTATAAATATTTTGAATTGATATTGGTATAATATTAATATAGGAGATTAATTATGGAATTAACATATAGAATTACAATGGCAGAGGTTTTTGCTGAAAATAGACTTAAGGTGCAGTCAGACCATAAGATTTATAGAACTGAGGATGAATACATAAGAGATGATAGCAGTTTTTATTTTTATTTAAATGGTATATGGAAGTTTGCATATGCAAATAATCCAAGTATGTTGGTGGAAGGGTTTGAAAAAACCGATTTTAATTGTAAAAACTGGGATGATATTAGAGTTCCAGCGCATATTCAGTTAGAGGGATATGATAAGCCACAATATGCCAATGTTGAATATCCTTGGGAAGGTATAGTAGATGTAAAACTTGGAGATGCGCCTGTGGAATACAATCCCATTGGTTCATATGTTAAGTACTTTAAACTTCCAGAGTCTTTTTTAAAAAAGCAAGTTAGGGTTTGTTTTGAAGGAGTTGAGCAGGCTTTTGAATTATGGTTAAATGGTGAGTATGTAGGTTATAGTGAAGATAGTTTTACTCCTGCTGAATTTGAACTTACACCTTTTTTAAAGGATGGTGAAAATAAATTAGCTGTAAGAGTTTATAAGTTTTCTACTGCAGCATGGCTAGAAGATCAAGATTTTTTTAGATTTTCTGGTATATTTAGAGATGTATATATTTATGCAATTCCAGATTTACATCTAGAAGATTTAAAAGTTATTTCTGATGTAGAACTTTGCAATAATTTAGGAAAATTAGATATAAAAGCATATATTCAAGGAAGTGGTAATTGTGAAATTTCTTTAAAAAAATATACATATGATTTTTATGATATGACTTTAATAGAAAGACATCCTGATAATTTGGAAGAAATTTTTACAGAAAGTATAGAGGTAACTGAAGGGTATATTGATTTTAAAAGGGAAATAAAAGAAGTAGAACTTTGGAGTGCAGAAAAACCTAATTTATATCTTATTACTATAAAATTAATAAAAAATAATAATTTAGTGGAATTTATACCACAATTAGTAGGATTTAGAAAATTTGAAATAGAAGATAAGTTAATGAAAATAAATGGTCAAAAAATAACATTTTTTGGCATAAATAGACATGAGTTTAACCATAATAATGGTAGGGTTCTTACAAATGAGGAAATAAGAAAAGACATAATCATAATGAAGAAAAATAATATAAATGCCTTAAGAACTAGTCATTATCCAAATAGGTCTTATACATATAAATTATGTGATATTTTTGGACTTTATGTTATAGATGAGTGTAATCTTGAAACTCATGGTACTTGGGTAGACTTATCTGAAAATGAAAGAGATGAAAAAAAGTTAAGTAAGGTCTTGCCAAATGATAACACTAGGGTGCTGGGTTCTCTTCTTGATAGGCTAAATTCTATGTATGAAAGAGATAAAAACCATCCATCAATACTCATATGGTCACTTGGTAATGAATCTTATGGTGGAAAAAATATATATGAAATGAGTAAGTTTATTAGAGAAAAAGATAGTACAAGGCTCGTTCATTATGAAGGTATTTCTTGGGATAATAGATATCCAGATAGTTCTGATATTTATTCGAAGATGTATGCGAGACCAGATGACTTATCAGAATTTTTAGAAAATAATATAGACAAGCCTTTTATACTTTGTGAGTATGCTCATGCAATGGGCACTTCGCTCGGTGGATTGCATAAGTATATTGAGCTTTTTGAAAAGTATGAATCCTTTCAAGGGGGCTTTATATGGGACTTTGCAGACCAAGCTCTTGTAGATAAAGACCCTTTTGGTAATGACTACTTTGCTTATGGCGGAGATTTTTTAGATAGGCCTAATAGCGGACATTTTTCAGGCAATGGAATAGTTTTTGCAGATAGAAGTAAAACTCCTAAATTAGATATTGTAAAGTATAATTATCAAAGTTTTGGAATAGAGGTATTTAAAGACAAGTTTAATATTACAAATAAAAATATTTTTACTAATGTTAATGAGTATAAAGTAGTTGAAAAAGTATATAAAAATGGTAATTTAATAGCTTTTAGAAATTTTGAAATAGCACTAGAGCCACTTAGTGAAGGGACATTTGATTTGCCTATACCTTGTCCTAAAGATGAGGGAGAAATTACAATAATTATATCTTTAGAAAGTAAAAAAGATAGTCTTTGGAATAAGCGTGGTTCAGAACTTGCTTATGGACAAGGTGTCTTTGGCGAATTTAATTTAATAGAAAAAGATAGGGAAATAAATAGAGAAAACTTAAAAGATGATTTCGTTTTGATAGATAATACTAGAAATGTTGGTGTTATAGGTCTCGAATTTTCTGTGCATTTTAATAAGTTTGCAGGAGGATTAGATTCTTATAAATATGGCGGTTGTGAAATGATAAAAGAGATAGTTTTACCAAATTTTTGGAGAGCTCCAGTGGATAATGATTTAGGAAATCAAATGCCGCAAAGGTATGGTAATTGGAAGCTTGCTAGTAAGTATATTACTAAGGATTATTTTGCCCAATGTAGTGAATATGGTTTTATATCAGCAATAAAATATGATGGATATGTGGAAATTATATTTAGATATTTGTTACCGTCTACCCCTAAAGCTTCTTGTGAAGTCTTATGGAGAATATTTCCTGATGGTGTAGTGGAATGTAATTTAATTTATGATGTTAAAGAAGGACTGAGAGATATGCCAGAATTCGGTATGATGTTTACAATGCCGAAAGATTATAATGTCATTAATTGGTATGGATATGGTTTTGAAAATACTTATAAGGATGCGGTTGAATTTGCTAAGCTTGGTATATACGAAAGCACGATAACGGATAATCTGGTGAAGTATCTTAGACCGCAAGAAAGTGGTGCTAGATTAGGTATAAGATATGCTAAAATTTTAAATGCTAATGGTAGAGGGATCATGTTTTATGGTGATAATTTTGGGGTGTCAGCACTTCCATATACTCCTCACGAGATAGAAAATGCAAGACATCATTTTGAGTTGCCACCTGTATATAAGACTGTTGTAAGAATATTTAGTGAACAGATGGGTATAGGGGGAGATGATAGCTGGGGTGCCGAGGTTCACGATGAATTTTTGCTTGATGTATCAGAAAAAAGGAAGGAATTTAAGTTTAGATTTGTAGGGATTTGATAGTGTGTTGTTTTGTTTAACTAGTTTTATTTGAAATTTAGCTTCTCGAAACCCGATGTGTCCATTAGCGTATATGATAATAATAAGAAGAGAAAGACATAAGGTATAAACACATCGGTTTTCAGAAAACTTACTGTTTCTCGAAATCCGATGTGTCCATTAGCATATATGATGATAATAAGTAGAGAAAGACATAAGGTTTAAACACATCGGTTTTCGTTTATAGTATAAAATCATTTTATTTTGTAAGCGCAATTATCTCATCTATGATTTTTTGATTTCCTATGCTTTTGTTGGCACTATTCATATTTTTTATGTATTTTTCTTTATTTTCATAACAGTCGTGGATTGCTTTTAGAAAACTACGGTCATCCATTTCTTCTTCAAATAGAACATGACTGAAGCCTAAGTCCTTAAATATTTTTGCGTTGTCTATTTGGTCACCTCTGGAGGCCTTTTTAGATAGTGGTATAAGTATGTGTGGTTTAGCTAGCTTAAGTAGCTCAAATATTGTATTTGAGCCTGCACGAGCTATTACTAAGTCTGCTAGGGCGAAGATGTCTTTCATTTCCGAAGAAATAAACTCGTAGCTTACGTATCGTGGATTTTTTATGCTGTTATCCTTATTTCCTTTTCCACACTGATGTATGACATTAAAGTCATTTGTTATTTCGTCTAGGTTTTTGATTAGAGCATCGTTGAGTGCCCTTGCGCCTAGACTTCCACCAGTTAAAAATAAGAAAGGTTTATCGTCCTTTAGTCCGCATAATTTTAAGGCTTTTTCACGACTTCCCTTTAACAGTTCATTACGAATAGGAGAGCCAGTAAAAACGCCTTTCCCTTCAGGGAAAAGTTTTGCAGTTTTTTCAAAGGAAGTTAGAATTTTTTTTGAAAATTTACTAGCTATACGATTTGCTAGTCCGACACTTAGATCTGATTCGTGAATTATTATATTTTTTCTGTTTAAGTAGGCACCTATTACAACAGGAACACTTACAAAGCCACCCTTTGAAAATACGACGTTTGGTTTTTCTTTTCTTATTATATTTGTAGCAGAAATGATTCCGCCAATAACTCTAAAAAAATCAGTGAAATTTTTAAAGTCAAAGTATCTGCGTAATTTTCCGCTAGATATTGGATAATAATTTATGCCTTGATCGTGAATTAATTTTCTTTCTATGCCATTCTTTGAGCCTATGTATACTATTTCATAGCCATTTTTTTTAAGTTCTTCAAATAGTGCAATATTCGGGATTACATGTCCTGCAGTCCCACCACCAGTCATTATTATTTTTTTCATTTTTTCTCCATTTATCTATTAAGCTTCAGCTAGCTGGATGCTAAAAGTAAAGCTTGAACCAACCCCAATTTTCGATTCTACACTTATGCTTTCGTTGTGGGCACGAATTATTTCGTGAACTATTGCGAGTCCAAGTCCTGTGCCTTTTTTATCGATTCCTCTCGATTTATCGGCTTTGTGGAAACGATGCCAAATATGATTGACATCATCCTTAGCTATGCCTATTCCACTGTCACTTATCTTTATGTATGCTTTTTCATCAACTATGTAAGTCTTGATTTTTATATCACCACATCGTGGAGTGAATTTTATTGCATTGTCGAGTATGTTTGTGATGACTCTTTGAATTTTGTTTAAATCCCCACGAACATAGACTTCTTTATCTAGTAGGTCTAGATTTAGGTTTTGTTCTTTTTCGATAATTATCCTTTCGAATTTAGAACAAGATTTTTTAATTACAGTTTTTAATTCAAAACTTGTTATGTCGAGTTCGGAAACGTTATTTTCCATTTTGGTAAGTAACATTATATCATCAGTTAATTTGGAAAGTCTATCTGTTTCGTCTAGTATTATTTGTAGATAGTGATCCTTGTGTTCGTAGTCTATTGTTCCATCTTGTAAGGCTGTTACAAAGCCTTTTATAGAAGTAAGAGGAGAACGAAGGTCATGAGAAACATTTGTGATAAAATCCTTTCTTAAATTTTCTAAATTCTCAAGTTCAGTTGCCATATAATTCATATTGTCAGAAAGTTCTTTAAGCTCTGAATTTTTTAAATCTATTCTTGTAGAAAAATCGCCACTAGCAATTTTTTTAGTGCTTTCTATTAGTGTGTTGATTGCTGAGGAAATATTCTTGCTAAAATAAAAAGTTGATACAAAGGTTATTCCGAGTAGAACTATGGCAACTATTGCCAGTATTGTGTAGCTGTATTCTACCTCATTTTGCAAATAAGGGTAGGGTGATAACATTACAACAACACCATAAATTTCATCATTATATTCTACAGGTACACTTGTTATAAGATGTAAGGAGTCATAATACTTATTAAAGTCACCTGTTTTTTTTCTAATATTACCATTAAGACTGTCCGTTATAAAAGGAAGTTCTATTTTATTGCCGACAAAATTTTCGCCTGTTTTTGATGAGTCTATTACAACATAGGATAACTTATCTAGTACAAGGATTCTAGATTTTACATTTTTCCCAAGTGCACTTAGTTGGTAGATAAATGCCACTTTGGAAGACTCTTTTTCTAGATAAGCTTTTTTATATTGTTCTGCTATATTTTTGCTTTCGTCAATCATCAAATTTTGGCGAATGTCAATGTAGTGGTCGTTGATAATTCCGAATACAACACTGAAAAAGACAAAAGAAATTACAAGTATAACTGTGGCGTAAAGTATGAAAAATTTTCCTGCAAAAGCCTTAAACATTAAATCACCTCAAATTTATAGCCTATACCCCAAACTGTTTTAATACCCCATGTTTCAGTTTCATTTATTTTCTCGCGAATTCTTTTAACATGGACGTCTACGGTTCTTGTATCACCAATGTACTCATATCCCCATATTCTATCAAGTAGTTGGTCACGAGTAAAAACCTTATTTGGGTGGGAAGCAAGAAAGTGAAGCAGTTCCAGTTCTTTGGGTGGCATATCAATTTTTTCATTATCATATATAACTGTGTAGTTGTTGATATTAATCGTAAGTTTTTGAAGACAAATTTCTTTGTAACTATCTTTGCTAGGCTTTTTGCTCATTTCACTACGTCTTAAAATTGCCTTTACTCTAGCGGTTAATTCTTTAGTGTCAAAAGGCTTCACCATATAATCATCAGCGCCGAGTTCAAGACCGAGTATTTTGTCAAAAGTCTCACCCTTGGCTGTAAGCATTATTATTGGAACATCACTGATTTGTCTAATTTCTTTGCAGATATCTAGACCATCTTTTCCAGGTAGCATAAGGTCTAGAATAATCAAATTAGGATCATATATTTTAAAAGCGCTTATAGCTTCAAAACCGTCATGAACTTTTTTTGTATCATAGCTTTCCTTTTCGAGATAAAGGGAAATTAATTCTGCAATATTTTTATCATCATCTACAATTAATATTTTATACTTATTCATATTTATACCTTTTCTATTTAAATTTGACTATTGTAACGCCGCTATCGCCTTCACCATAATTTCCCAATCTATATGATTTTATATAGCTTAATTTTTTTAAGTGTTTATGGACAGCTTCTTTCATAGCACCACTTCCTTTACCGTGAATTATAGTGCATTGTTGTAAGTTTGATAGGTAGGCATCATCTAAATATTTGTCGAGTTTTTCTTTAGCATCTAATGTTAGCATTCCGCGAAGGTCTACTTCTGGCTTTATTGAACTAGCCTTGCTAAGCCTAAATGTTTCTTTTTTGATCTTTGTTTCTTTTTTAGCTTCTTCTTCGCTTAACTCCAAATCGGAAATATTAACTTTAGTATTTAGAATTCCAAGTTTAACAGTAGCTTCTTTTTTATCCTTAGAAATACCAGTTAAAATACCACTTCTGCCCATAGTTTTAACAAATACAGACTCACCAATTTTTAACTTAGATATATCTAAACTATTAGAAGAATTTGTTCCATTTCTATTATTTTCGCTTAGGTTTTTCATTCTGCTCCTAAGTTGTTCTCTACCTTTTTCTAATTCCTTAAAGTCCATATTATTTGATGACTTTCTAAGACTAGAAATAATGCTGTCGGCTTCTGATTTAGCTTCTTCAACTATTTTCATAGCCTCGAGTTTTGCTTCTTCAATCATCTTTTCCTTGCGTGAGGCAAACCTTTTTTGTTCTTTTTTAAATTTTTTTCGCTCATTTATTGTTTCGTTTAAAAGACGCTTGGATTTTTCTCTTTCTTTTTTCGCCATACGTTTGTTGCGTTCTAATTCGATAAGGACATCCTCAAAGACTATATCCTCATTTTCAAGATGTTTTTTAGCTTCTGCAAGGATGTCGTCACGAAGCCCTAAACGTTTGCTAATTGCAAAGGCATTACTTTTTCCAGGGACGCCGATTAGAAGTTTGTATGTGGGTCTAAGAGAATTTATGTCAAACTCACAACTAGCATTTTCTACACCTTCAGTAGATAAAGCATACATCTTAAGCTCACTGTAATGAGTAGTTGCCACTGAAAGTATACCCTTGCTTTTTATGTTCTCAAGTATTGCAGTAGCTAGTGCAGCCCCTTCTATTGGGTCGGTTCCAGCACCAAGTTCATCGAATAATATGAGGTCATTTTTATTGGCTTTTTTTAATATGCCTACAATGTTTACCATGTGAGCGGAAAATGTACTAAGCGATTGCTCTATGCTTTGTTCGTCTCCGATATCAGCGTAAATTTCTTCAAATAGTGCGACTTCTGATGATTCGTGGCAAGGCACAAAAAGCCCGCTGCTAGCCATTACGCTTATAAGTCCTACTGTTTTTAAAGCCACAGTTTTCCCTCCAGTATTAGGACCTGTTATTATTAGATTTTTGAAAGTCTTGCCTAGATTTATATCTATTGGGACTACGCTTTTTGGATCCAAAAGCGGATGTCTAGCCTTAACTAAGTTGAAACTTTTGTCATCAGAAAAATTAGGTCTGTGGCCGTCTATTTTAAGTGCGAAATCAGCCTTTGCAAAGATAAAGTCAAGCTCGCTTAAAAACTTTGTGTTGTAAACTATTTCTTCTGATTTTAAAGCGATTTGTGAGGAAAGAACTGCGAGTATTCTGTCGATTTCAATTCTCTCGTCATTTTCCAGACGGCTGAGTTCATTTCCGAGTTCCACGACAGCTATGGGCTCGATAAATACTGTTGAGCCAGTGGCTGAACTTGATTGAACAATTCCCTTAAAACTATTCTTGTGTTCTGCCTTGACAGGTACGCAGTATCTACCATTTTTCATAGTGACAACATTGTCCATAAAGACGTTTTTGTATTTAGAATTAGCTATGTAGTTTGATAGTTTTTCCCTTATCTGATGATTTGTTTTTTCCATCTGTCGTCGTATTCTTTTGAGTTCGATTGAAGCGTTGTCCGAAATTGTATTTTCATCAAGGATAACTCTATTTATATCGCTAAGAAGCATTTTGTGTGGGGATATTCCTGCAAACAATTCGCTTATATTAAGGGCGTCTATTTCTTCGCGGTTGTTTTTATAATAGTCAAAAACTCTAGAACTTATTGAAATAATATTTTTAACCTTTAGTATTTCATATATGGAAAGTGCTCCCCCAAGTTCAAGTCTTTGTAGGATTTCGTCGATGTTTTCAAAAGCTGATATTGGAGCTTTTCCAATAGATAAGATGAGGCTTAGAGCATTTTCTACATCTTCTAAAGATTTTTCAAGGATAAATTTGTCTGTGCTAGGATGCAATTTTTTTACCTTATCAAGTCCGCCCTCAGTAGAGACATGTTCTGAAAGTATATTTTTTATCTTATTAAATTCTAATATTTTAAGTGTTTTTTCGTTCATATTTTTTCCTAGTTATGATCTTAATTTTTTTGTATAATCAAATATTTCTTTTCTACTTATTTATTATATCATTTTTAAAACATTGATTAAATCTTTTTTTTTTGTTATTATAAGGCGAGGAGAAATGAACTATGTGAGTTCATTTCATATGGCATTAAAGCTATTGATAGCACATAGGAGAAATGATTATGGCATTTAAAAATTATGTAGTTTTCGGACTTGGTAAGTTCGGGAGAAGCGTAGCAGAAACTTTTGCAGAGAATGGTAAAGAGGTTCTTGCAATAGATAAAAGAGCGGATATAATTCAGGATATTGCTGATAATGTAACACATGCAGTTCAAGCGGATGTAACTGATGAAGATGCGTTAAAGGCTATAGGTATAGGTAATTTTGAGGTTGCAGTTATAGCTATTTCAAATAATATACAAGCAAGTATTATGGCTACTATTTTAGCTAAGGAAATGGGTGTTAAGCAGATTGTTGCAAAGGCACAAAACGATGTTCACAAACGTGTTTTAGAGAAGGTTGGAGCTGACAGGGTTGTATTTCCTGAGCGAGAAATAGGTGTAAGGATAGCGAATAATCTTATTTCAAATAATTTCATAGATTTTGTTGAACTGAGTGAGGACTACTCAATCGTTGAGATTGGAGCTCTTCCGAACTGGGTAGGAAAGAGTTTGAAAGAATTAAATATTAGAGCGAGTTATCATATTAACGTTATGGCAGTTAGAAGGGATGATGTTCTTTCAATAACACCTGGCCCAGACTTAGTGATTGAGGGAACGGATATATTAATAGTTATAGGTTCTAATGATGACCTTAGAAAAGTTAAGGAAATGACATCCTAAGGAAGGTTAGTGTTTTGATTAGCAGTTCTTCAAATCCAAAGCTAAAAAATTTAAAAAAATTAATAAGGTCAGCCAAGTATAGAAATGAAAAAAGGGAGTTTGTAGTAGAAGGACTAAGGTCTGTAAAAGAAGTTCCTAAAAATTTAGTTAAAGCTATTTTCTATACTGAAGAAAGTCTTAATCTAGATATTGATTTGGATGCCTATGACTGTGAGAAATTATTGATTGCAGAGAGTCTTATGAAGTCCATCTCAGCTACTAGAAGCCCACAGGGAATAGTATTTCTTTGCGATATGCCTAAGGAAGCGGATTTTGTAGTGGATGAGAATTCCCTTGTTTTAGTGCTTGATAAGATAAGCGACCCTGGAAATGCAGGAACCATAATTAGGACTGCTAGGGCTAGCGGTGTTGATTATCTCGTTTTTTTAGAGGGTAGTGTTGATATTTTCAATGACAAGGTTATAAGAAGTTCGATGGGAGCTATATTTAAACAAAAAATAATTAGTGGAGTTGATATGGACTTTGTATCAAGTAGAGTAAAGACTGATATTTATGGAGCCTTTGTTAAAGATGCAGATGTTTATTATGAGAATGATTTATCGCATGGATTGTGCTTGGTTATGGGAAATGAAGCGAATGGAATTTGCGAAGATGTCGAAAAAATGGTTGATAGGAGAATAACAATACCTATGGAAAGAGCGACAGAGAGTTTGAACGTTGCAATTAGTACAGGCATTTTGTTATTTGAGATAAAAAGGCAGAGGGATGCTGTAAATATAAGGGCATAATAGTTTTCGGTTTGATTCTCCTCAACTTAAAAAGGCAGAGCTAAAAACTCTGCCAAATTTATGCCTATTTTAACTTGTTTTCAAATTCTTCTATTTCTTCTGATTCCAACATACTTAAACCGTTAAGTTTTGTTTTATTTATTTTGTTAAAGTATTCTTTGCTTTTCTCCATATCGCCTTTTTCAAAATATATTTTACTTAGGTAAAATAAGCTATCTACAAGGTTTTTATTTATTGACAATGCTTCATTGAAGTCTTTTATCGCCTTTTCGGATTCACCTTTGAGATAGGCTATTCTTCCAAGGTTATCAAATGCGGCAGCAAACTTAGAGTCTTTTTTAAGGGCTATAATTGAGAAAAATCTTGCTCTTTCATAGTCACCTTTAATTATGTAAAAGTATCCAAGAGTACTTAGGTCGGCAGTATTAAAATAAGGATTTTCAGCTATCATAGTTTTGCTTGGTGTTTCTAAATCGTCTTGGAAGTATTGTTGATTTTCTTTTCCAAATTTTTTTAATACATCGAGGTATATGTTTATTGCCTCGTCTATCTCTCCTAGTTTAAAAAGTGCCAAACCCTTATATACCATTAAGGTCTTGCTTACTGCGAAATAGTATGATTCATCAAGCCCTTTTTCTGAAACTTCGATTGCTTTCTTATATTCTTTTTTGCTTAAAAGACTAAGTGAATATGCCATTAAAATAGTTGGGTTTGTAGCATTTAATTTATAGGCTTTTTCATAAAAGTTTATAGCGTCTTTTCCAGTGAATTGTTGATAAAAAATACCTATAGCACCGACTACATTTCCTAAAAACAAGATTATTGAAATTACAAATATTAATGATACAGTTAAATAAAAAATACTATTGGATAGTTTTAAAGTTCTTACAGTTATAAGGTAGCTTAGACTTATAAGAATTATTAAAATTTTAAAGTAATGTCGTTTTAAGTTTTTCATATATATCCTTTCTTGCTTTTAATTTTACTATTTTGTGTTTTTTTGTTCAATAATACATAATACTGTGATATTATTGAAGTGGAGGAATAAGATGAGTAAGATTGAATACATAATGATAATGACAAATTGTAGAGATGATAGAGAGGCGGATTTTGTAATTAATTCATTGCTTGATGCTAAGTTAGCAGGGGCAGTTCAAAGCAATAAAGTTCACAGCCACTATTATTATAATGGTAAGCTTGTCCATGATAGCGAAATAAGGCTTCTGATTAAAACGAAGGCAGAACTTTTCGAAGCTTGTAAAAGTCTTATTCAAGATATTCACTCGTATAATTTACCTGAAATAGTAGCCTTGCCAATAGTTTCTGGTAGTGAAGAGTTTTTATCTTTTTTAGACCAAGCTTGTGATTTATAAAATTATTAGTATTAAAACCGATACATATATATATGAGAATCTTATTTTTCTAGTATGTGGTCTAGTCCCATAGAGAAAACAGTTTCAACATGTTCGTCAGAAATTGAGTAGTATACCCATTTGCCGTCTTTTCTTGATTTGACCAATCGACTTCTTTTAAGTAGTCTGAGCTGATGAGAAATAGATGATTGAGACATATCTAGTATCTGGGCGATTGTTCCAACGGATAGTTCGCCATTGGTTAAGACTTCAATTATCCTAAGTCTAGTTTTGTCTCCGAATAGCTTGAAAAATTCGCTGAGATTCTCTATGTGATGTTCATCGGTCATGTTATTTTTTGATTTTTTTATTATTAAATCATCTTTGTTATTAATGCTTGCATTCATAATATTTATTCCTTAGTATGTAGTATACCAAAGATGAATGAAACTGTAAATAAAGAGGTTTATTGTGAATAAAAGAAAAGCAAATGAGCTCAAAGATTTAATAGTTACAGTGCTTTTAGTACTTAGTTCAATACTTTTAATATTCAGTATGATTGCAAGATTTGGTTTCGACCAGATAAAGAATTATATTCCTTTTTTGGTGCTTATATTTCTTGTGTATGGCTTGGAAAGGCGTTTTTATATTATTAATTATAAAAAAGAAGTTCAAAGATTCGATGATGATTTGCTCTTTAAAGAGATTTTGTTTGACATATTGGTTGAACTTAAGGATATTAATCTTCCTAGAGAAAAGGTATATGAGAAAATACTTCAAGCTGCTATTAAGGCATTAAAAAATGCTGATAGAGGAAGCGTTATGCGTATAAAGGGTGAAAAGGGTAAAGAGACAATAGAGTTTGTTGCAGCGGAAGGCTTTGATATGAACATACTAAGGAGGGTAGAACTTAAGTTAAGCGAGACGTATCTTTACAGAGGGACTAATGGAGAAATGGATACCCCTGTCGTAGTAAGTAATGGTGATGAATTTGATGAGAAGTATTCAAAAGGAAATTCTATGTTTGACGAGCTTACTAGAGTTGGTATGGATAATGTAAAAACTTCTTTGGTTTCGCCTATAATTATTAGTGGCGAAGTAGTTGGTATGATTAATATAGATAGTGATATAAATAATGCTTTTGCAGATGATGATATAGTAAAGATGCAACTTTTCGCTTATAAAATAAGTGAAGCGATTGAAAATCATGAGAATTTTAAGAACTATAATAACTTAACTAAGTATGACCAACTTACAAATGTATATAACAAGGGATACTTTTCTGATATTCACATGGATATGCACTATGCAGGAAATACTATGTCCTATTTATTTGTTGTATTGGATATAAATGATTTGTATGCTATCAACGATGAATACGGTCGTGAGGGTGGAGATAGAGCAATAAAAGAGTTAGCAAATGTAATGAGAAAAATAGTTCCAGATAAGGCAATAGTTGGTCGATATGGTGGTGGAGAATTCAATATACTTTTCCCAAATTATAGTGAAGAAATAGCAAAAATTACATTTAATACAATAAGTGATTATATTAATGTAAATAAACTAGATATTGGAGATGCTAAGGTTGACCTTACCTTTGAGTATGGACTCAGTAAGTACCCTGGTGATAGTAGAGATTACGATGAATTAATAGGTTTAGCTAGTAGAAGGCTTAAATATTATAAGAATAAAAATAAGGAAAGGCGATTCCAAAATAAATAAGGATAGTATAATTCTTGGGTTTTGGAAAGTGATTTACAAATGACGAATTTTACACATTTACACCTTCACACCAATTATTCTTTATTGGATGGTTCGGGAAAAATTAAAGAGATGATTGCTAGATGTAAGGAACTCGGTATGGATAGTATGGCTATTACTGACCACGGAGTTCTATTTGGTGTTGTGGATTTTTATAAGGAAGCCCAAGCAAATGGTATAAAGCCCATAATTGGTTGTGAGGTTTATATAACTAGCGGAAGCAGGTTTGATAAGGCGAAAAAAGGTGAAAAAAAGTATTATCACCTTATTTTATTGGCCAAGAATAATACAGGATATAAGAATTTGATGAGGCTAGTATCGGATGCTTTTATAGAGGGATTTTATTATAAGCCTAGGATAGATAAGGAGCTATTGGAGCAGTTCCATGAAGGTTTAATTTGTTCTTCGGCTTGTTTGGGTGGAGAGGTTCCGTCTTTGATTGCTAGTGGTAAAATACAAGAGGCAAAAGAACTTGCTATTTACTACGATAATTTATTTGGTAGAGGAAATTATTATTTAGAACTACAAGACCACGGTTATGAGGCTCAAGCTGACGTTAACAAGGTTATTATTCAGTTTTCTAATGAACTAGGTATTCCTTTAATAGCGACCAATGACGTTCATTATACCTATCCAGAGGATGCGAGTTCTCATGACATCTTGCTCTGTATACAAACTAATAAAAAAGTTCATGATGAGGATAGAATGAGATACGAGGGTGGTCAATTTTATTTAAAATCACCTCATGAGATGGAAGAACTTTTTTATTACTGTAAGGAAGCATTAGAAAATACAAATAAGATTGCAGACATGTGTAATGTTGAGTTTGAATTTGGAACATATAGGCTGCCTAAATTCTATAAGCCTATTGAGGATAAGGAGGCTTATCTTAGAGAACTTTGTGAAAAAGGTTTGGAAGAAAGGTATAGTCCGCTTACGGATGAACTGAAAGAAAAATTAGAATACGAACTGAAAGTAATTTCCGACATGGGATTTGTCGACTATTTCCTAATAACGTGGGATTTTATAAAGTATGCAAAAGAGCATGATATTATGGTTGGACCTGGTAGGGGTTCGGCTGCGGGAAGTTTAGTTGCGTATTGTCTCGATATAACTGAGGTAGACCCAATTAAGTATGACTTGCTTTTTGAAAGATTTTTAAATCCTGAGAGAATAACTATGCCTGATATTGATATAGACTTTTGCTATGAGAGACGTAGTGAAGTTATAGACTATGTTATTGACACATATGGAGAAGATAGAGTTGCCCAGATTATAACCTTTGGAACAATGGCGGCAAGGGCGGTAATAAGAGACGTAGGTAGAGCTCTTGACATGCCGTATGCTGATGTTGATAAGGTTGCGAAGTTAATTCCGTCTCAGCTTAAAATGACTATTGAAAAAGCACTTGCAATGTCCGAGGAATTAAAGAATCTTTACGACAATGATGATGATATTAAGAAGCTTATTGATATGGCTAAGAGGTTAGAAGGGCTTAAAAGGCATAGTTCAACACACGCGGCAGGAGTAGTTGTTTGTGATAAACCAGTTCATGAGTATGTTCCTCTTAATTTAAATGACGACATAGTAACCACTCAATTTCCTATGACAACTTTAGAGGAACTTGGACTTTTGAAAATGGATTTTTTAGGGCTTAGGACGCTAACCGTAATAAGGGATGCCCTAGAGAATATTGAAAAATTTAGTGGTAAAAAAATAAATATAAAAGATATAAATTTTGATGACAAGGCGACATATGAACTGATTTCATCGGGAAATACGGATGGAGTATTTCAGCTTGAGAGCGATGGGATGAAGGTGTTTATTAAGGAACTAAAGCCAGCTAATATGGAGGATATTATCGCAGGTATTTCTTTATATAGACCAGGGCCAATGGATTTTATTCCTGAATATATTAAAAACAGGGCGAATCCAGAGAGTGTTATATATGATTGCCCTGAACTTGAGCCGATCCTTAATAAGACCTATGGGGTAATAGTTTATCAGGAGCAAGTTATGGAGATAGTTCGTTCTCTTGCGGGATATTCTTATGGTCGAAGTGATATGATTAGACGTGCCATGTCCAAGAAAAAGCATGATGTTATGGAACGTGAAAGAGTAAACTTCATTTATGGAAATGAGAATGAAGGAGTAGTTGGTGCCAAAGGCAAAGGCATTGATGAATCGGTTGCGAATAAGCTGTTTGACAAGATGATTTTCTTCGCTGAATATGCCTTTAATAAGTCGCACGCAGCAGCATATGGAGTGATTTCTTATCAGACTGCTTGGTTAAAAACGCATTATCCCGTTGAATATATGGCTGCCTTGCTTACTTCTGTAATGCATAATACTTCTAAGATTACAGAATATATAATGTCGATGAAAGATATGGGTATAGGTATTTTGCCTCCTGATATAAATGAAGGATTTTATAGTTTCTCTGTGTCTGGTTCTGATATTAGATTTGGGCTTGCAGCTGTAAAGAATGTTGGTCGTGGAATCGTTGAAAATATAGTCAAGGAAAGGGAGAAGAACGGTAAGTTTACATCTTTTACTGACTTTATCAAGAGGATGCTTAAGTACGATTTGAACAAGCGAGTTGTAGAAAATTTGATTGTTGCAGGTGCCTTTGATTCTCTAGGGGCAACAAGAAAAACCTATATGCAAAACTTCGAAATGGTTATGGCTGAGGAAAACTATACAAGAAAGAATAATATAGAAGGTCAGATTAATCTTTTTGAAAAGACGAGTTCAAAAGAGGAGGTTAATAAGGATAGATTTAAGTATACAAATGAATATCCAGATGAGTATAAGTTAGCCTACGAAAAAGAAGTAATGGGCATTTATTTATCAGGACATCCTCTTGATGCTTACGTTGATAAGATTAAAATCTTTTCTAAAGGCAATAATCGTTTTAAAAGAAGTATTGATTTGATGTTGTCAGAAGATGGCAAGTATAAGGTTTACGACGGCGAAATCGTTTATTATGTTGGTATAGTTGAGAGCGTTAGTATAAAAGCGACTAGGACTAATAAGACCATGGCGTTCGTGAATTTAGAAGACTTGTTTGGAATGACTGAACTTGTTGTTTTTCCTAAGGTACTCCATAGGTATCGCCCTCTGATAGAGGAAGATAAGGTTATAGTTGTAAAAGGAAAGATTTCGACTAAGGAAGATCAGGATGGAAAAATATTGGTTGACAATATATATGATATAGAAGAAATTTTTTGTGATACTCACTACATAGCCTTTGATAATATGATGGAATTTGAAAAATTTAGTGCCAGCATAGAAAAGTTATTTGCTTACAAAAAAGGAAATGATGATGTGGTATTTTTCATAAAAGAGGGCAGGCTTAGCAAGAAATATAATGGAAAAGTTCGTTTTGATGAGGACTTGTTATCAACTATTAAAGGTATTGTTGGTGAAGAAAATGTAAAAAGCAAGCCAACAGTGTTGAAAATATAGTCTATTTGCTTTAAAATATAAAAAGATGTTATAAACAAATTGTTAGAAAAAAGAAATAGAGGTTTATAAATTATGAAAAAAGAAATTAATACAATTGGTGTTCTTACTTCTGGTGGAGATGCACCTGGTATGAATCCTGCTATTAGAGCGGTTGTTAGAACTGCCTTAGCAAAAGGTAAAAAAGTAATGGGTATTAGAAAAGGTTATCGTGGACTTATTGACGGTGATATATTTGAGATGGATGCAAGATCAGTTTCTAATACTATTGGTAGTGGTGGTACTATGCTTTACACTGCTAGATGTATGGAATTTATGACTCCTGAAGGACAAAAAAGAGGTGCTGATATGGGTAAGATGTTCGGCATTGACGGTATTGTTGTTATCGGTGGTGATGGTTCTTTCCAAGGAGCTAAGAAACTTGCCCATTTAGGAATTAATACAATTGGTGTTCCCGGTACTATCGACCTTGACATTGGCTGCACTGACTATACTATAGGTTTCGATACAGCTGTTAACACTGCAATGGAAGCTATTGATAAGATTAGAGATACATCAACTTCACACGAGAGATGTTCAGTTGTTGAGGTTATGGGTAGAGATGCGGGATATATTGCACTTTGGACAGGTATTGTAAATGGTGCGGAGTATATTTTCCTTCCTGAGAGAGACAATATTTCTATGGATGAGTTAGTTGCTAAGATTACAAAGAATAGAAAGCGTGGTAAGACTCACAACCTCATCATTGTATCTGAGGGTGTTGGTGGTAGTGAAAAAATCGCAAAAGAGATAGAAAAGAGAACAGGTATTGATTCTCGTGCGACTATTTTGGGACACTTACAGCGTGGAGGTAGTCCTACTGCTCTTGATAGAATGCATGGTTCTATGATGGGTGCTTACGCAGTTGACCTTCTTTGTGAAGGTAAGTCAAATAGAGTTGTTGCTTACAAGAATGGTGAGTATATAGATTACGATATTGATGAAGCTTTGGCTATGCAAAAAGATATTAGTAATAAGAGAAATGAAGTAAGTAAATTACTTGAAACAAGATAAATATTGAATGCTTCCAGCTTTGTCGATAAGTATATGGCTGGGAGCGTTTTTTTATAAGAATTTAATATATAACTTATATTAAATTAATTATAGAGATGTAAAATAATATTATTGTATCTAAGACGAGGTAAGATGGAAGATAAAGGAACAAAAGGTGGAAAAATTCATATAAGAGCGACAGTTCATTCGGATAGGATGAATGAGGAGCAAGTAAAAAGTCTTAAAAATTATATTGAGTTTATAAGGTTTTTGCCAATTTTATTTGTAATAGTTATTATAATATTTTTGCTTGCTATGTATTTCTTTATGACTAAGCCGATTTCTGTATATATTCTTTTAGCGATATTTACTTTCTTGCTTATAAGAGAACTGAGCACTTTGTTTTTTGTATATAAGATGCAAAGAAATTTAATAGGGCCACTTGAAAATTTGCAACGAGGTATGGACGAGGTTGCTGGTGGTAACTATGGATTTACTATAGATAGTGGAGAGGACACTTCCTTAGATGCTTTGATTGAATCTTTTAATGAGATGAGCCTTGAACTTAAAGAGGTTAATGATACAAATGACAAGTATGAGATGAACAGAAAAAAATTGCTTGCAGGTATATCACATGACCTTAAAACACCTATAACATCAATACTTGGATATGTTGAAGGGGTAAAAGAAGGGGTTGCAAATTCACCTGAAAAGATGAAAACCTATATGGATATCATATATAAAAATGCGAAGTATACAAATACTTTGATTGATGACCTTTTTTTATTTTCTAAGTTGGATATAAACCAAATGAAGTATCAGATGCAGAAAATAAATGTAAAAGATTATTTTGATGACATTTTTATTGAGATGAAGATTGACCTTGAAGAGAGGGGTAATATAGTTAAGTACACATCTAATATAGATGCGAATAAGGAAATGTATATTGACCCAAAGATGGTTTATAGGGTTATATCTAATTTGGTAAGTAATGCAATTAAGTATAATGATAAAGAACAAGTTGTGTTAAAATGTAATTTAGAAGAAATAGAAGAAAAAGATGGAATAAGAGTTAGCGTAAAAGATAATGGCATGGGTATAGAAGAAAAAGAGATAAGCCATGTTTTTGATGTCTTTTACAGGGTAGACAAGGCTAGGAATAAGGATATTGGAGGTTCAGGACTTGGACTTTCCATTTCTAAACAATTAGTTGAGGCACATGATGGAGAAATTACAGCGATTAGTACATTAGGAAAAGGAACAGAGTTTACTTTTACTTTATTTAACCAATATAATAAAATGTGAGGATTGATATGGCAAAGATTTTAATTATTGAAGATGACAAGAACATTGCGGATTTAGAGAAGGATTACCTAGAGATTAACGGCTTTGAAACAAAGGTTGTAATGGATGGTAGTGCTGGTTTAAAAGAGGCTAGAACTAAGGCTTATGACCTTATTATTGTGGATATTATGTTGCCTAATATTAATGGATACGACATAATAACTATGGTAAGAGATGAACTGAGTATACCGATGATAATTGTTTCGGCTAGAACTGATGATATAGATAAAATAAGAGGTCTAGGACTTGGAGCAGATGATTATATAACTAAGCCATTTAGTCCTAGTGAGCTTATTGCAAGGGTTAAAAACCAACTTGCTAGATATGAGAGATTTATGAAAGTAAATGAAGATACTCAGGTTATGGAATATCATCAGATTTCCCTTAATCGTGAATCGAGGAAGGTAATAGTAAGTGGTAAGGAAGTTCCTTTTACAACTACTGAATTTGATATGCTTATGTTCTTTATGAAAAATCCAGATATAGTTCACAGTAAGAGAAAATTATTTGAAAGAATCTGGGGAGAAGATGAGTATGGAGATATTGCTGCAGTAGCAGTTTATGTTCAAAAAATACGTAAGAAAATAGAAAAAGACCCAAGTAATCCAAAGATAATAGAGACTGTTTGGGGTGCTGGATACAGATTTAATAAAGTTTGATAATGATATGAGTTCGTGGATGATTTTTCTGTTTAAAATAAGCATGGGGGTTACCTGTGCTTTTTTGATATAGCTTAGATAATTAAACTTATAGGAGGGTATTATGAAATATAAATCTATGACAGTTGTTAAGACTTCGATTTTTCCTGCTCCTAAAAAAGAAGTTTTTAGGCTTTTGCAAAAATTTTCGCTGCTTTCTAAAATAGTGTATCCTTATATAATATTTATGCCAGAAAATGGAAATAAAAACTTAGTTTGGAATGTGGATAGAACCTTTGTGTTTAAGGCAAAACTCTTAGGGATTATTCCTTTTGGAACCCACACTATAAATGTTAAAGAGTTTGATGAGGATAATATTTACACTAATGAGGTAAATACTTATGTGCCAGTATGGAACCATAGGATAGTTTTAGAAGAATTTGAAAAAGGTAAGACCTTATATAGTGATATAGTTGAAATAAATGCAGGTTGGAGAACGCCATTTGTATATGCTTGGGCGAAGTGCTTTTATGCTCATAGGCAGAGAAAGTGGATAAGGATACTAAAGTATTTGAAGGATAGGAAGTAGTATGGTCTTGAGTTTCGAAATCCGATATACCCATTATAGTATAAGCTAACATTCGTCTTAGGAGTTTCGAAATCCGAGTTCTCGAAATTGCTACGCAATTTCTGCGGCAACTTACCTAGCGGTAAGATTGCTTTGATATGCCCATTATAGTATAAAATAACATTCGTCTTAGTAAAATATTAGGTATAAACATATCGGATTTCATTATATAACTGGGCGCAGGGAATATTAAAGCAATATTCACTAAGTGAATTTGATGCAGAATTTGTTTGCAAATTCGAGAACTTGGAATTCACTAACTTTTAGTGTATTTATAAAGCACTTGACAAAATACTTGTCTTGTAACTAGAATAGGGGAGTAAAAATAAGTTGTATATATATATTGGAGGAAAAAATGGGTGATTGTAGTGGATGCTCACAAAGCAGTTCTTGTAATGTTGAGAACAAAGCTGCTTGTGGCGTAGAAGGCACAAATTCAATGAATAATATTAAGCACATCATTGGGGTGATGAGTGGTAAAGGTGGAGTTGGTAAATCAACAGTTAGTGCCAATTTAGCTAATGCCTTGCTTAAACAAGGATACAAGGTGGGGATATTAGATGCTGATATTACGGGACCTAGTATTCCAAGAATTGTAGGAATAGAAGATAAAAGAGCTCTTATGTACCCAGAAGGTCTTAGAGCGGTAGAAACTGATAATGGGCTTAAAGTTATGTCTTTAAACCTCTTGATAGATGCAGAAGATACTCCTGTTATTTGGAAAGGGCCGATGATAACTAATACAGTAAAGCAATTTTATCAAGACGTTATATGGGAAGAACTTGATTATTTAATTGTTGATATGCCACCAGGAACTGGTGATGTTACACTAACCGTAATGCAAACATTCCCGCTTGATGGAATGGTAGTTGTAAGCGTTCCTCAGGACATGGTTTCTATGATAGTTGCAAAGGCGATTAATATGGCTAAAAAGCTAAATATAAATGTTTTAGGTGTTATTGAGAATATGAGCTATATTACTTGCCCAGATTGCGATAAAAAAATAAAGTTATTTGCTGGTGATAATACAGATAAATTTATTACTGACCATGGAGTTAAGCTTTTGGGCGAACTGCCTATGATGAATGATATAAGCTATATTGACGATGCAAGTGAAGAAACACTTAATAAGTTTAAAGATATATCAAAAATAATCTTAGATGATATAAATAAATAATGTGAGGGTTATAGGTGAGAAGAGTCTAAGCACTATCATCTGTCATGTGACATATTTCGAGGTTTTTTTCATCTTTTTCGACGATGTCAGGCTGTTTGACTTTCGAGGAGAAAGGATGGGAAAGCACAGAAATATGCAATGGCAGACGGCAGGGGTTCAATTATCCTCACCTATAATACCTAAATTTAAAACATCCTCTAACTATATAAGCTAGTGGATGTTTTTGTATTTGTATTATAAATTTTTAAGTCTGTATTGTTTAGGAGTGTTGTTTGTAAATCTCTTAAACATTGTTGTAAAGTAATTCTGATTGCTATAACCAACTGCTATTGCAATATCTAATATCGAGTAATTACTTGTTTTGAGTAAGTGCTTACTTTCCTTTATCCTGAGTTGATTAACATAGTCGGCAAACGATATTTTCATTTCCTTTTTGAACAGAGATGAAAAATAGTTTGGAGACAATCCAACATGGGAAGCAACATCAGGCAATCTGATTTGTTCTGATAGATGCTTGTTAACATATTTAGTAACTTGCATGATTATATTTATATGCTCTATATTATTGAGTTTGACAATGGATGTAACAGCGTTTAGTATTAGTGATTCTATTGAGTCTGAAAGTTGTATGAGAGAAGTAGAACGTTCTACTAATTCTACATATGATCTTTCGTGTGCCAACGCTTTTTCGGAAGCTATTCCTCCGTTGATCATCTTTCTTGTAATTATACCTATGAAGGATATTGCCTTGTTTTTAGCTATTCTTAATGGATTTTTTACATTCGGTACAAATAAAGCTGGACGTAAGTTTTTCTTATAAATACTTATTACTTTTTCAACATTACCTTGAAGAAGATTTTCAAAAAATATCTTTTCGAACTTAAGTATTTCATTACTCATAGTATTGTCTTCATAATCATCTTGCATTATAATTTCGTCTGCTATACTAGGTAAGTTATATGTAGTAGTGTTATCGAAGAAAGTGCCATCTAACTTATCGTTGCTTAACATTAATTCGATTAGTTTTTTGTTATAATACACTTGTGCCTCTTCAAAGAATTGTAGAGATGAATATAAATTTTTAAGTGTAACTCTTTCATCTAAATCAATGTCGTTGTGTAAAACTTTGCTTATGAAGTGTTCATCGACGATATTGCTAAGGTATGGACCTGCAATTATTACCTTGTTTAGAGTGCTTGTTTTCGCTGGGACAAAAACAATATAGTTTAAGTTGTATTTTCCTGAAAAGATAAAAGAACTGTGTTTATATTCGATTTTTTTGCGATTAATTTTTCTAGGTAATTCTGATAAAGAGTCGAGTATTAACTCTCCGTATTTATCGTTTAACTCATCGCTATTAATTACAAATTTCGACTTGTGCAAGCTTATACATCTAAGTCTAATAGTGTAAAAAATTGTCTTTGCTATGTTTACAATCCGATCGCTACTCCTATCATACGCATCTTTGTAATCCATAAAATCAGCCATAGTGAATCCTTTCAGGGATATTACTTGCACAGTGTGTCTATATAGTGTATATTATAGTAGGTATTTATTTTTACGATGCAAGTATTATCTTATATTTGACATTTACATTTATTTGTACGTGAAATAAATAACATTTATATCAAAATATATTATAATACAATTTTTTAAATTATGGTATAAAAATTTCTTAAAAAATAAAAAAGGATAAAATAAAATAAAAAAATATATAAAAATGAAAAAAAGTGACTTTTATTATGACCTACCACTTAATTTAATAGCGCAAACACCTCTAAAAAAGAGAGATTCATCGAGAATGATGCTCATTAACAAAGAAACAAATGAGATAAATCATTTGCATTTTTCTGATGTAGTGGATGAATTAAGAGAAGGTGATGTTTTAGTTTTAAATGATACAAAAGTTTTGCCTGCTAGATTATATGGAAAGAGAAAAACTGGGGGAAAGGTGGAGGTTTTGCTTCTGCATCCATATAGCGAGAATGAATGGGAAGTTTTGGTTAAACCTGGTCGAAAGGCGAAAAAGGGTGAAATTATTTACTTTTCTGAAGAATTGTCTGCAGAGGTTGTGGATGTTCTTGAAAATGGTAATAGAAGTATTAAGTTAAAATATGAAGGGGTTTTGGACGATATTCTAGCTAGACTGGGAGAGATGCCGCTTCCTCCTTATATTCATGAAAAATTAGAAGATGCAGATAGGTATCAGACGGTTTATGCTGATGTTAAGGGGTCTGCAGCTGCACCAACCGCAGGACTTCATTTTACAAATGAACTAATTGAAAAAATAAGACAAAAGGGTGTTATTGTTGCACATGTAACTTTGCATGTTGGTGTTGGAACATTTAGACCTGTAAAGGAAGATGATATTTTAAAACATGATATGCACAGCGAGTATTATTATATAGATCAAGAAACCTGTGACATTATTAATAAGGCAAAAAGAGAAGGCAGAAGGGTCATAAGTGTTGGTACTACAAGCACTAGAACTCTTGAGTCAGCTGCTGTAGATAAAGGGTTTATCAAGGCTTCATCAGGGTTTACAGATATTTTTATATATCCTCCTTATGATTTTAAGATAGTAGATGGATTGATTACTAATTTTCACCTTCCTGAGTCTACACTTATTATGCTAGTAAGTGCGTTTGCTGGCTATGACTTAACTATGGATGCTTATGAGAAAGCAATTAAGGAGAAATATAGATTTTACAGTTTTGGTGACTGTATGTTTATAAAATAGCATATGAAAGAGAAAAAAATAATAAATATTATTCGGAGTCTGAGAGTAGCTATTCTGATAATTGTAACTATTTGGGTCTTGGTTATGTACATTTTTAGTATTTCTATTGTAAGACATAAATCTATGCAAGAAACACTCTTTGACGGTGATGTTATCTTTGTTGACAAGTTATTTGATTATACGGGAGGACTAAAGCGTGGAGACATAATTGTACTTGTAGAAGAGAGGGATATCAACAGTTCCTTCTTTAGACGAGCAGAAATTATGTTTGACGATTATCTTTCTAAGTTTTCGAGAGAGAGAAATAATACTAGACTTGTTAAGCGGATAGTTGCTAGAGGAGGAGATAAGGTAGATATAATTGCTGGGGAACTCTATGTTAATGATGTTAAGATAAATGAGCCTTATGTAAATCAAATGACAGGTAAGGGTACTTTGAACTATCCTATTACTGTAGATGATGATTGTTTTTTTGTTTTAGGAGATAACAGGGAAATTAGCAGGGATAGCAGGACTTTTGGACTTATAGATAAAACAAATATAGAAGGAAAGGTAGTGTTTAGACTATTTCCTATTTTTAGATTTGGAAGTTTGATAAAATAGAAGAATAGGTAGATAAGAGGAGGAATTATGAAGACAATAGCGTATTTTGTGACAGATAGCGGATTTGGACATATGACAAGATCTGTTGCGCTTATAAATAAGATACTTGATTTTAGTGATTATAATGTAATTGTTATATCAAATAGAGAGCAGATTTCGTATGCAAAGATTGGTCTTAGAAGACACGAAAAGAGGGTTTCATTTGCAAATATTGATACAGATGCAAATACAGTTTTAAAGCCGCATTCACTTGATGTTGATATAAAGGCAACTGAAAAACAAGTCGAAGAGTTTTATCGTGATATGGATATGTATCTCGATGAGCATTATTATCTCTTGAAAGGTATGGAGATAGTAGGTGTTATTACAGATATCAGTATTTTAGGTATTATGGTAGCTGAGAAGTTGGGTGTTAAGGCAATTGGAATAAGCAACTATACTTGGTATAACAGATTTAAAAAATATGGTCTTAAAAAAGAAATATTAGACTTTTATCTTAAGTGGTACAATAAGTTGGACTTATTAATAAAATTACAATTCTCAGATAATATGGACGATATAACTTGCAAGAGTGAGGAAGTTGGACTTATATGCAGAGAAATTAATGAAATGAATAGTAAAGATTTCAAGAAAACTTATTGGCCAGCGGTTTATTTATCTGTAGGTCAGGTCGAGAAGAAAAAGGAAAAGTTTAATATAGACTTCCCTCTTGGAACAATAGTTGCAACTGGAAGTATTGAACTTGAAGGTAATGGGTATTTGGTAAAATTACCGCCTAGAGTTTCATCAACTCACGATTATATTGCGGCTTCTTCATTTGCTCTCATCAAAGGTGGTTGGTCAAGTGTGGCTGAGTGTCTTGTATTAGGGGTTCCATTTGGTATTCTAGAGCAAGGAGATACTGAGGATGCTGAGTTGGTTGAAAAGTTATTTGACAGAAATTTAGCATTTAGAACTACTGAAGAGCAAGTTAGGAATTTTTCTATAAAAGAAATGAATATAAAAGCTCATTCAATAAATAAAGAAGAGTTTAAGAATGATACAGTAGATATAGCTAAGTTATTACTAAGTGAGATAGAGAAGTAAAGAGAGAAATTCTATGTGTCCTTTAGAATAGATAATAATATTCGATTTATTGTAATAGCAGTTACAATAACATAGGTTTTCGAGAGCTAAAAAATGAATAAGAAAAAAATTAAGAGGCTTTGTGTTTAATTAATAGACACAAGGCCCTTTTTTAAATATTACTCATTTTAAACTGATATTTTTTATTAAATATATATAACAAAATAAAAAAATAAACGACAAAAAAACCTTTTTGTTGTAAAATAATAATATAGAAAAATAAAATGAAATGAGGATATGTTATGGCAAAACTATTTTTTAAATATGGGACAGTTTTTTCAGCTAAGTCACTAAACTTACTTGCAACTGCCCACAACTATGAAACTCAAGGAAAAAAAGTTTGTCTTATGATTCCGCATATTGACACTAGGTCTGATGGGAAGATAAGGACGAGGGCAGGTCATGAAAAAGAGGCTATTATAATTGCTGAAAATGATGATATCTTTAGCATTTATGGTGATTATGTAAAGGAACATGGAAAGATTGATTGTGTCTTGGTGGACGAGGTTCAACTTCTAAGACCTCATCACATAGATGAACTTAGAGAGATAGTTGAGCAGTTTAATACGCCTGTGATATGCTATGGTTTAAAGACAAGTTATACTTTGGAATTATTTGAAGCTACTGCAAGATTATTAGCCTTGGCTGATAAGCTAGAAGAAATAAAGACTATTTGTTGGTTTTGTAATTCTAAGGCAACGCATAATCTTATGCTTATTGATGGGAAACCTAACTATGAGGGAAATCCTATAGAAATTGGCGGATTAGAGAAATTTGTACCAGTTTGTTATAGTTGTTATAAAAATCCTAAGGTAAAATAAAAAATTAAGATAGGGGTTTAAGTCTCGTCGTATTTAGAAAGGAGCTATATTATGATTTGGAATAAATCTAAAAAGAAAGATTGTTTTATTAAGAATTATTGCAAAAATAATAAGGTTTGTAGGCATTTTGGTAAAATGAATAGGAATAAAAAAATATTGGCTACTTTGTATAAAATATTTAAGGTGTTAATTTCTTTGCTTAACATAGGTTTAATACTTTATTTATTATATGAAAATACTTTTGGTGATGATGAGTAGGAGATGAGTAGGAGGAGATTATGAAAAGATATATAGCATTATTAATTGTTTTGGTTCTTATTTTTTCTAGTTGTGCAAAAGATGCTGGGCTTGTTAAAAGCGAGATTTTAAGTGAAACCAAGAGCGGTGAACTTAGTGATAGTACAACAGTGACAACAACTACTACTAAAGAGAAAACGACGACTATTAAAGAAGAACTTACTGAGAGAGAAGAAACTAGCGAAAACACAGAGGAGTATTCTGAATATGTACCTACGAGGAGAGATTATCCAGATACAGATGAAAGTGGAGATAATATTACTTTTGAAAAGACTATAAATAAGGATACTTATTCGGGGTTTTCCAAAGAACAGTTGAAGCGATTAAATGAAAAGGGATACTTGGTTTTGGAGCAAAATTCAAACGGGTATATTGAGGATAGATATCATAGCTCTTATGAGGGTGCAAATTACACTGGAATCCCAGTTTTTATAACTACTGATGCGGTTTTAAATGCTTTTGATATATTTTATAGTGGTAGTATTATAAGGTTTGAGTTAAATGAGTTTTACCTAGGTCAAGCTTCTTTGAGTTTAGAAATGACTAGGCAATTGCTAAGTGAATATAACTCTAATTCAGAAAATAATTTGAAGCCTATTTTTGAAGAGGCAATAGCATATTTTTATACTGCCGACAGATTGTTTTTTCACTATGGAATTGATGATATTTTCAAAAAAAATGCTAGTAGTGAAATGCTTGAGGAGTTTATAAGGTTGAAAGATGACTTTGAGGAACTGGATTCTAATATTCCTGAAAATATAAAAGCTATAAGTAATTTGGAGTATGATTTGGTGGTTAAAGCTAAAGGTGTGAGAAGGTCACCTATGTTCGGTTATGATATTGATTATACTCAGTTTATTCCAAGAGGACATTATACTTCGGTGGCATCACTTAAAAATTATTTTATGGGGCAAATGTGGCTATCTCATGCAGGTTTTGAATTGAGTGCGGAGAAGTCGCTTAAAACTGCTTTAATTATAGCGGCTACCTTATACAACGATGATGAACTTATGAAAAAGTGGCAAAGGATTTATGACATTACTTCTTATTTTTCTGCCACTGCAGATGATATAATGGTTCTTGATTTGAAAAAAATACTTGAAGAGAAGGTTGATTATAAGAATAATAAGTATTCCAATTTAGCTGATGAAAACTTTAATAGTGAAATTTCTGATTATATTAAAGATTTAAGAGAGCCTAGAATCAAGACTATAACTAGTGATGAGAGCCCTTATAAATTATCTACTTCTAAGCAATACAGATTCATGGGACAAAGGTATAATGCTGATCAGTTTATACTTTCTAAATTAATAAAATTGCCTATGAAGCCTCAGGTTTCATCGTTCGAATTTTTTGATGTTTTGGGTAATGATGTTGCTGGAAATATTGCAGATGAGATTTATAGTCCAAGACAGAAATGGGATGATTACGATACGGCTTTAGCTAAGGCTAAGTCAGAATATGTAAATAAAAAGAATGAAATATTTGGGGATGATATGTATCATAATTATTTGAAGGTCATTGAGAGAACGCTTAATGAGAAGGTTGATATGGAAAATCCTAATGTCCCTAAGTATATGAAACAAGACGAATATGAGTATATGAAGATAAATACTGCACTAGGAGCTTTTGCTCAGTTAAAACATGCCAACGTATTGTATTCTAAGCAGATTATGGCTGAGATGGGTTCTCCGGAAAGTATTTGTGAATACCATTACCTTGCTCCAAATGTTGAAGTATATGAAATCTTACTCGAGACTGTTAAGGATGCTAAGAAAATGCTTGTAGACTTTGGACTTAAAGAACCAGAAAGGTATGATTTTGAACCTGTTTTTGAATTTGCAGACACTTTGGAAATGTTTGTTGAAATTTCTAAAAAGGAGCTTGCAGGCGAAGAACTTAGTGATAGGGAGTTAATGGAACTGTCTTATTTTGGTGGTTTATGCGATGCTATGGTTCATGAAGTAGATGCTCTTGAGTGGGAACATGGCTTGAAGATGGATGGGAAATTGCTTAGTAGACCAGTTGTTTCGGATATAGCAACTATACTTCCTTTATACCTTGAACTTGGAATAGGGATTCCGTTGGATATATATGTTTTGGTTAAGCAGAGTGGAAAAGGAGTAATTGCTAGGGGTACTATCTATTCATCGTATGAGTTTTATAGTGATACAAGGCTTACAGACGAGTCTTGGTTAGAACTCTTGGCGAATACTACTGAATATGGTGGAGTAGAGTCTTTAAAGGATGAAATGAGATTTGTGAATATAATGCCATATGCTAAAAAGTTTATTAGCTCTGGGGAGAATAATGTTATTGTTAGACCAAAAGAAATTGATTGGTAAAAAATATATTTTAACTTTTATATTAATATTTTTATTAGTTTCTTGTGAAAATATTCCTGAATATAAAATTGTCGATTATGATTTTTACTTGTCAGAAAATACTTTATACGCCTTTGTCCTAGAGGGTGAAGGCGTTATTAAGTATAATGATTTAATAGACAAGAATTATTGTTGTGCTAATTATTTTAAAGTTTTTAAAATGAATGTTTCTGGGAAAGATTTTGGCTTGGAAGAACTTAGTGATAAGTTTAAGAGACAACGACTATTTGCGAGTGAGGGGATTAATGCTAGGTTGAGTCTTATGAGAGAAGTGTATTCTAAGGATTTTTCTAAGGTTAATCCTTGGACTATAAGTGTCGCTCAAATTGATGGTGATGAGAAGATTGAAATTTTTGTTGGGGCGTATAGATCGACAGATTTTTATGGAGATGACCCTAGACCATATTTTTTTGAATATGAAAATGGTAGTTTGATAAGGCAGTGGACTGGTTCGTACTTAGACAATCAAGGGTTTTTATCTGCTTATTTTATAGATGAGGACTTTGATGGAATAAGCACTCTTTTAATGGATGAAATATTTTTAGAGGGCAAGACAGTAATTAGAAAAAAAGGTGAATTTTCAATAAGAGGTTTCTTACCTTATAGGATAAGGGAAGTAGAGGAATAGAATTTGTTTTGAAAAGCCTTCAGATTGAAAAAACGGTTTTCGTGTTTGTAAAGGTAAATATAGGACTCTTTTTTGTAATTTATTATTAATTCTCTATTTCTAAGATTCATTTTCAGCAATTAGTTCGCTTTTTGCTGATATTTTTTTCTGGTATTTTTCATCGATGTAACTATCAAATATATTTTTGAGGACTGCGAAGATAGGCACACCAAGAAACATTCCAATAATTCCCATTAAAGAGCCGAAAATTATTACTGAAAATATAACATAAAGTGGTGAAAGTCCTGTTGAATCACCAAGTATTTTTGGCCCTAGTATGTTGCCGTCAAATTGTTGTAATGCCAGTATAAGAACTATAAAGTAAAGAGCCTTGTATGGGTATGCTGCTATTAAGAATATAGTTCCAATTGCTCCTCCTATAAACGGCCCGAAGAAAGGTATCATATTAGTTATAAAAACTATTAAGCTTATAAGTAGGGCAAATGGTATATTAAGTATTATCAAAAGCACAAAACATATTACGCCAATTATAAAACTGTCCAATAATTTTCCAGTTATAAAGCTCAAGAATATTTCGTTTGATTCCTTAACCTTTTTGAAAAATGATGGTGATGATTTAGCAGGTAAAATAGTAATAAATATTTTTCTGAGGTACTCAATATGCATTTTTTTATTTATTAATATATATATAGCGATCACAAAACCGAATATAGTTTTAAGCAGACCATTTACTAAAGAGCCTGTAAAAGTAAGGACTTGTGTAAAGTACCTATTAAATAAACTACCTATTTGCTCGGGTGAGGTTGGTATGTTTTTCTTCAAAAATTCATCTATTGAATTTGCATTAACAATAAAAGCTTTATCGCCAACTTTAATATCAATATTTGTCATTAATTTATAAATGCTATCATAGTAGTATGGTATTGATTCCTTTATTTCCACCAAACTTTTTGAAACCTGAGGTATTATTATATTTAAGAAAAGAGTAAACACAGCTATAAGTAGTATACAAGCTATAATTACAGATATTATTCTGGACCCTTTTTCTGATGCTTTTTTACCCTTTCCAAATATTTTGGAAATTATTTTTTTGTCTATATATTCCACTATAGGATTTAAGAAGTAAGCTATTGCTATACCTATTAAAAGTGGAGAGAAGAGGCTTAATATTTGGTTTATGAAATCACCAACAACACTGTGGTCGAATATTACTTTGTATATAACTGCACATGCGAAGAAAGTAAATATAACAAATATTGAAATTTTAAAGTAGTTTTTATTTCGTTTCAATATGTACCTCCGAATTGATTAAATAAAGTTTATATTATTATTCTATCAGAAAAAGAGTGTTTTGTCTTAAAAGCTTTTAAATTTTTACATAATATTAGGAGAATTAAACTTATAAAAATTCAATTCTCCTATAATTAGGAAAAGTACCGTATTAAACGGCACTTTTCCAGTAATTACGTATATTCATAAAAATATGTTTTTATTTCTGATGTAAATCCAATTGTGGATAAGGGATTGAGATACCTTTTTCGTTGAAAGCATCTGTTACGTTCTCGATAATATCGAAGTGAACATCCCAGTAATCTGAAGTCTTAGCCCATAATCTAACTGTGTAATTTAAAGAACTATCTGCTTGCTCTCCTAATCTTACGAATGGAGCAGGGTCCTTAAGAACCTTGTCGTGTGCGTTAACTACTTCAAGTAAAGTTTCCTTAACTTGTTTTAAGTCGCTTTCATAAGCAACACCAAAACTGAAATCAACTCTTCTAATTGATTTAGCAGAATAGTTAGTCAAAGTACTATTTGCTGTTGTTCCATTTGGAACGATTATTATTTTGTTATCTGGTGTTCTAATCTTTGTTGATACCATTTCTATCTCTTCGACAAAACCTATGCTTCCGCTGATGTCAACAAAATCTCCTACCTTGAAAGGTTTAAAGAGTAATATTAGTAGACCACCTGCAAAGTTTGAGAGTGCTCCTTGGAAAGCTAAACCAATTGCTAGTGAGAAACCACCAACTAGTGCAACGATTGAAGCTGTTTCAACTCCTAATTCTTGAACGATAGCTACTAATAGTAAAACTTTAAGAACTACTCTTGATAAATTTATAATGAATTTTTTTATAGTTGCTTCTAATTTTGCTTTGTTTAGAATGTTTTCTAAAATTTTTATTCCAAATTTTATTATGTAGTTACCTACTACCCATATAAGGATAACTTTAATGATTGATATACCCAATGATAAAAGAAATGGGAATACAGTCGCTGTAAAATATTCTGGCATAAAATCCTCCTTTAACTATTTTACTTAATTTAATTGTACTATACATATATAATACCTAATAATTAGTAAAAAGTAAATAGGCAATCTAAACTATCTAAAGTTTAAGGGTTTATTTTAGGATGATTTCATTATTTTTTTCTAATTCTATATTTGTATTGGCTAAGGAATATTTGTTGTTTAGACAGTATATTATTATGCTATCCCTTTTTGATTTTGGGTGAAGATGTCTGAAACAGGCTGATTTTAATAGGGAGTTACATTCATCGAGGTTTGCTTTTAGGCATAGGGCTAGGTTTATTATCTTATCTCTGCTAGCTTGTCTATCTCCGTTTAAAATAGAGTACACGTAAGACTTACTAAGGTTACTATTTTTGATTACCTCGCTAATTTTGATATTTTTGCTATTTATTAGCTCCTTTAAGCTTAAACTAAAATTAAGACTGTCAAAGTCATCAAAACTATGATTGTTAATGTAGTCATCAATGTGTTTGTTATTTAGTTCGTTATTTAAATTTTCTGTTTTTTCTTCCATTTTTTACCTCGATTTAATATAAGTATATCATTTACTTGAGCCTAAAAAAACATAGAATGGTATTTGTTTTTGAAAAAAACTGAATATATGGATTTTTCTGCTTTAATTTTTTCGTCGCTTCAACTATAATATTAATGACAGAAATTATTATAGGAGGAATAGATGGCTGGTAGAAAAAAGAAAAATGGTATGTTTGAAAGTGCTGCTATGAAAGCATTTGCTGTTGTTATGTTGGCTATGTTTTTCATATGGGTAGTTTTAAAGATAAATATTTCTTATAATAGAATTGATAAAAGTGAAAAGGGAGAGATTGCATCTATTAGTATTACACAAAGTGAAGGGACTGTAGCTGACAAAGAAAAATCCGAGATTGTCGAGACTACTACTGCAGATGTGACAAGCACAACTACGACTCAGCCTAGTACCACTATGACAGAGGAACTTAGTTCTGAAACAAGTTCACTTACTGAAGAGGTGACGAAGACAAGTGAAGACGATGGTACGAGTGAGTATGATAATAGAGGGGTTAGTTGGTCATTTAAGCGAAATAAAAATCATTCGCCTGTAATTGGCTATAATGAAGGTGTAGATATAGATAAGTTTGATGCTTACTATATTGGTGATACATCTAAGAAGGTAGTATATTTAACTTTTGATGAAGGTTACGAAAATGGCTATACAAGTAAGATACTTGACATCTTATCTGCAAATAGGGTAAGGGCAACTTTTTTCGTTACGAAGGCATATGTTGATGCTCCGAATGGCTATAAGTATGTAGCTAGGATGAAAAGAGAGGGGCACTATGTTGGAAATCATACTGCAACACATCCAGATACAGTTAAGTTGAGTGATGATGAATTTATAAATGAGCTAAATAGTACTAAGTTGGCAATGGAAGAAAAGTCAGGTTATGGAATGGATATGTTCTATAGGCCTCCTATGGGTAGGTTTAGTGAGAGGACTCTTGGCATAGCAAAATCACTTGGATATAAAACGATATTCTGGTCAATGGCATACAGAGACTGGGATACAAAGAAGCAACCTGGTAAGGAAGAGGCTTTTAATCACGTAGTTGATAATGTCCACCCTGGTTCAATAATATTATTACATGCTGTCAGCAAATCAAATACAGAGGCTTTAGATGATATAATAAAAGAACTTAAAGCTATGGGATATACTTTTAAGAGTTTATATGATTTACCTAAATAAGAAAATAAATGAATAGGAAAGAGGAAAAAAATGAGTATTAAATTAGATTATACAAAGAGTGGAGTGAGTGAAGAGGAAATAAGGGGGTTAGAGTCATTTGTTTCAGTGGCACATGATATGCTACACGAAGGAACAGGACTTGGGAATGATTTTCTAGGGTGGTTAGACCTTCCGTTAAATTATGACAAAAAAGAGTTTGAAGCGGTCAAAGCTGCTGCTAAAAAGATTCGTGAAAAAGCAGAGGTATTAGTTGTTATTGGTATTGGTGGTTCTTATTTGGGTGCCAAGGCCACAATTGACGCTTTAAGCGATAGTTTTTACAATCTTCACGATAAAGATAGAAAAGGCCCTGTCATAGTATATGCGGGAAACAATATTAGTGGTGTTTATTTAAATCAATTACTTAATTATGTTAAAGATAAGGAATTTTGTGTAAATGTAATTAGTAAGTCTGGTACTACTACAGAACCAGCGATTGCATTTAGAGTTTTCAAAAATTTATTAGAAGAAAAATATGGCAAGGATGAGGCTAAAAATAGAATTTTTGCTACTACTGACAAGGAAAGAGGAGCTCTTAAAGTTTTGGCTGATGAAGAAGGTTATGAAACTTTTGTTATTCCTGATGATGTAGGGGGTAGATATTCCGTGCTTACTCCTGTTGGATTGCTTCCTATAGCTGTAGCAGGTATTGATATTGATGAACTTATGTCTGGTGCAAATGAGGCGCGTGAGGAATATGCAAATAAAAACCTTATGGATAATGACTGCTATAAGTATGCAGTTGTGAGAAATGCACTTTACAATAAGGGCAAAACTACTGAGATTATGGTAGACTATGAACCATGTATGCTTTATGTTTCGGAGTGGTGGAAACAATTATTCGGTGAGAGTGAAGGTAAGGATAATAAGGGGATATTTCCAGCGAGCGTTCATTTTTCAACTGATTTACATTCTATGGGGCAGTACATTCAGGCAGGTAGAAGAGATATTTTTGAGACAGTTATTCATATAAAAAATCTTAGTGAGGATGTTATTATTGAAGAAGATGAGAAGAATCTTGATGGCCTAAACTATTTAAAAGGAAAAGGATTTAACTATGTCAATGAAAGTGCGTTTAAAGGTACTTTATTAGCGCACTATGATGGGGATGTTCCAAATATAGTTATTGATGTTGAGGAGTTGACACCATTTGTATTTGGAAAGTTGCTTTATTTCTTTGAGAAGTCATGCGGTATAAGTGCATATCTTCTTGGAGTAAATCCATTCAATCAACCTGGGGTAGAGGCATATAAAAAGAATGTTTTTGCTATACTTGGTAAAGATGGATATGAAGATTTAAGGGCGGAGCTGTTAAAAAGATTATAGATTAAAAATATTTTATGGGGGGTTGATAAGTTAGCTTATCGGCTCCCTTTAAATTGAATTAATTAATCAAATTGGGTTTAAATGACGATAATATATTGTAGTGTTATCAGATTGACAATAATTATTGTGATTTTATTAAAGAGAGTTTTTTATGAATAAGAAATTTACATTTTTTTTACATGATGCAATTTATTCAGTTGATAGAATTTCTAAAACTTTTTCTATGGCTGAAATGTATGAATATCAGACGCGGCTTATGATTGCTATATTTGGGATTCTTGCAATAGCTAGCAATATTTCTATTATATTTCTGTCCATTTTTTGGGAAATATCCACCTTCGCTATACTTTATAACACATTTCAGACATTAACTTTTTATGTTCTGTTAATGATGATAAAAAATTGGGATGTGTCCAACGAGTTGAAAATTCATTTAACTAGTATAATGAGTTGCATTGAGTATTTAACAATATTTTTTATGTTGTATGAAAACTTAACTTTCACATATTGGTTCACACTTTTGATAACAATAATACCTATTATGATGATGAGTGACAGGATAATGTTTATGTATATCATAGGCGTTTCTATACTAACATTCGGGTTGAGTATTGGAATATATTATTATAGTTTATTGACTATAGATTACACTTATTTATTGGGGGCGTTTTTCGTATTTTTGCTTATAACTCTCATGCTCCTTGCGACTAAGATTGGATATTCTAAAGTTGTTAAAAGACGGGTGGATAATCTTAGGATAATAAGTGTTCAAATGGAAAAGATTGAGGCTAAGGAAAAAGAACTTATTGATAAAAATAAAGAACTTATAAAGGTTGCTTTTTATGATGACCAGACAAAACTTCCAAATAGAAAGAATATGATAATGACTACTGAGGCATATGTTCAAAGTGGGAGTGAGTTCGCCTTAATAAATATAAATATAGATAATTTTAAGAGTATTAACGATACCTTAGGACATATAGTTGGTGATAAATTAATCGAAGAAATGGCTAAGAGACTTAGGAATAATATAGATAGGGATGATATCTTAGGAAAATTAAGTGGTGATGAATTTGTTATTTTGAAAACAAGTGCTACGGACAGGGAAAGTGTGAAAAATTATGTTAATCAGCTAATGGAATTGCAGAAGGTTAGTTATTATATAGATAATTTTGATATTAGACTTACTTGTTCTGCGGGAATTGCAATTTTTCCTCATGATGCCAATAATCTTAATGAACTTATAATAGCGGTTGATAGTTCTATGTATAATGCTAAGACCAAGGGTAAAAATCAGTTTTCATTTTACAATGAGGAATTAAAGAATATACTTGTTGAAAATATGAAGTTGGAATCTGAAATCCTTAAAGCTTTAGATAGAAATGAGATTAAGTTGGTGTATCAGCCTATAGTTTCTTGTGTGGGAGAAGATTTAAGGTCTTTAGAAGCTTTGGCTAGGTGGAATAGTAAGAAACTTGGGGATATAAGTCCAAATGTATTTATACCTATTGCGGAAAAAACAGGGGCAATAGTTGATATTGGTAAGTTTATAATAGAGGAGTCGGTTTCAACTCTTGTGAAATTGGAAGAAGAATTTGGCATTAAGATTAGAATGTCTATAAATTTGTCCATAATTCAGCTTAAGAAGAGTAACTTTGTTAAAGAGGTGCTAGAAATTACTCAAAGCAGGGGAGTTGAACCAAAGAGCATAATTTTTGAACTTACAGAGTCTCTGTTTTTAGACGATGATATTATTGTAAAAAAGGCGATTACAGATTTAAGGAATTTAGGATTTTATATAGCGATTGATGACTTTGGAACTGGATATTCTTCGCTTAGTTATTTGATTAATCTTCCTGTTAACATACTAAAGATAGATAAGACTTTTATTGATGATATTGGTAGTGGTAGTGCTAATGAAAGTATAGTTTCTGCGTTAACACAAGTTGCTCATGGTTTAGATGTACAAGTTACTTGTGAAGGTGTGGAGGAGAGAAAGCAAGCTGACTTTTTACAGAGTGTAAATTGTAATTATATTCAGGGATATTACTTTAGTAAGCCTTTATATGAGCTTGATTTGATAGACTGGATAAGAGAAAGAAAAAATGATGGCAAGGTAAAAAAATTAGATGTAAAAAATAGAGCGTGTTAAATAATAAAGAGCATCAAATTCAAATAAATTAGATGCTCTTATTTTTAATGTAGTATACTAGCCATTAGTATTTATTTGTAAAATCCGATTTAGAAAAAACATAAACCTTAAATTGAATATTAATCCTCTACGACTAATTTAAGTTCAAAAGCAGTAGGTATGTAATTGCTTGTTGTAAGAACACCATTTACTGCGATTATAGGGTTTAGTCTGTTTATAATAAAACTAATATTTGCAGATGTAATTATGAATTCTTCGTCGCTATTATCATAAACCTCTTGTAATCTGCTAGCGATTTCCTCTCGGCTTGCATTATCTTTGCTATTTAATTTATAGGCTTTTATTTCAGCTACATCGCTGTATTTATTTTCAAATTCAGCTAGAGTTTCATCAACGCTCTGTGGCTCGGAACAACCGCCCCCACATCCAGCGGCGCTGGCACATGTTCCACATGAGCTATCATTTATTTCGTTTGTATAAAAAATTTCTATTAAATTCATAAGTAATCCTTTCAAATATGTATTATCTTGTAATTATAAGATTAAAAGTTTAAAATTTAATAAATGTGTTTTGGATATTTTGCTAAACTTATTATAAAGCTTGTTAAACACTTGATATAATTTTTTGTTTATTATAGAATTAATTTGGAATAGTAAAAGAATAGCGAAGTGAGTTATGGAAAAGATAAAAGAGATATATTCTAATAATGAAAAAAAATTAACTAAGTTAACTAAGGAAATCTTTAATGTTGTTGAAGGTAAAGGTAAGGTTCCATCAAATTTAGTGGTGGTTTTAGAAAGTCCAGATGAGAATGTTGACAGGGCTGGATTAAGAGTCAGTGAGAGTCTAGATTTAAACATTAAAAAGGCTTTAGAACGTGCTGGATTAGATGGTGGTGATGCTTACTTTACTTATGCTGTAAAAATTTGCCCTTATGATATAAGTAGGCGCGGTAAAATAAAGTATAGACAAGTAAATGACAAGGATGTAGAATTGTTTTCTGGGTTTTTAATTGAAGAGCTTGGCTATGTTGCTAACGGGATTATTGTTACCATTGGAGAAAATGCGAAAAAGACTGTTTTATTTGGAGAAAATGAGAAGTTTAAGTCTGGACTTAATAATGAGCCTGAACTTATTAGCTTTGAAAATGAGGAAGATTTTATAAAGGATATAGACTTGATTGTTGATAAACTCATCGAGATTAAGAAGGGTGAGTCGAGAAGTGTTATAAGTTCGTTTAAGCAAGTGGAATCAGATGAAATGGACGAAGAGATAAGTCTTGATGCTTATGATGTTGAGGCGTGGAATGAATTTAACAGAGTTATTAATTCTAGGGTATCTAATAAGGATATTATTTTATTATATGGTGGATCCAATTTAAAAAATGATGCTTGTAAGCCGATAATCGAAAGCATGGCATCGGTTTTCAATGAACTTAATATGAATGTTATAATGTTGAGTTTATTTGATTCTGATTTTACTGCAGATTTATTTTTGGATTCGTTGGAAACTGCTGCAGGTGTAGTTATTGGTAGTTCGGTAGACTGGTATGGAATTGGTTATAAACTTCAAGCTTTTTTAGATGATGTATATTATTCGGGAAGAAGCTATTTGTTAAGAGGAATGCCGACTATGGTACTCACTATTAGTAGGAGTGCATATGAAGAAGAAGGTATGAATTTTGTGAAAAATAGTATTGAAATATTAGGGGCTACCGTAAGCGATACTCTTACAGGGGCTATCGAAAATAGCGTTTATTATGATACTAACAAGACTTATCAGAAAGTTGTAGAAGATAAGGCTGAAGATTTTTATAGGCACATAAAAAAAGGGGCTAGTAGTTTGCCGTCAAGTATTGGTGCCAAAAAGGTTTATATAAAAGTTAGTAGAGAACAGAATAAATATGAGCCCAAAAGTAAAAGAGATGTTACTGTAAAAGAGAAAGCAAATACGTATAATGACTTTTTAGAAACTCAAAAAAGGGATATTGACGAACTTTCAGAGATATTTATGGAGAAGATGAGTATATCTTCTAAAGGAAAGACTTATAAGGATATATTTTTAAACAGTTTTTTAGAGGAAAGTCAGCTTGAAAAGAGTATCATATGTTTTGATATAGAAGATAATAAGAGCGAAAATTTTAATATGCTCATAGACAAGAGTCTTATAAAAATGTTGCCTTTTAACAATATTGACTGCGATGTTATAATAAGTTTAGGTCAAAAAAACATGGAGAATATTATAAGTAAAAAAGTCACTATGCAGAAAGCTTTTTTGACAGGTGAAATAAAAGTTAAGGGTAATTTTGCTTTATTGTATAAGATGGATGACATATTTGAATTTTAACTAAAGGAGGGTCTATGGACGACTGTTTATTTTGCAAGATAGCAAATGGAAGAATGGAGACAGCAACGGTTTTTGAAACAAGTGATTTTAGAGTTATTTTGGATAAATTTCCAGCTGCTAGGGGGCATGTGCTTATATTGCCTAAGGAGCATTTTGATGATATTTATGAAATGGATTCAGAAACAGCAGGAAAGTTATTTGCCTTAGCTACTGTTGTAGCAAGAAGTATGAAAAAAGTTCTTAATTGTGATGGGTTAAATGTTCTGCAAAACAATGGGGAAGCGGCTGGTCAGACGGTGAATCATTTTCATATGCATTTAATACCAAGGTATTATAATGACGATGTTCAACTTTCGTGGCATGCTAAGTCTTTTAGCGATGAAGAACTCGATGGTTTGACTAAGTTATTAGCTCAAGAAATATAATGATTTTACGAAATAAGAATAAGGTAGATAATAGTTTTATCAAAGTGATAAGGAAGGTGTAGGAATGGCAAAAAAAATGAGAGTACTCTTTGTAGCATCTGAGAGTGTACCGTACGCGGCGACTGGAGGGTTAGCGGATGTTGCAGAAGCTTTACCGATCTCTCTAGTTAAGAGCAATGTTATAGTTAATAAGGTAATGCCAAAGTATAAGGGTATAGAAAATAAGTTTGATTTAAAGAAAAAGTTTAGCTTTGTAGTTGATATTGATGGAAAAGGTGAAGAAGCGACGGTTTATCATCTTAAAGAAGAAGGTGTAAATACTTATTTTATAGGTAGTGATAAGTATTATGAAAGAGATGATATTTATGGTCATGATGATTGTAATACAAGATATGGTTTCTTTGCTAAAGCTGTTATTCAAATGAGTATGATTTTGAGATTCCAGCCAGATATAGTTCATCTTAATGATTGGCAGAGTGCTATGATAGGTCTTTATATAAAAGATGAGTATGCACATATGGATTTTTGGAAAGATACGAAGGTTCTCTACACTATACATAATCTTCAATATCAAGGTAGAGATAATAGGAATATATTAAATAAACTTTGTCTTTCTGATAAGTATTATAATAGTGAACTTCTTGAGTATCATGGTGACATTTCCTATATGAAAGCGGGTATAATTTTTAGTGATATAATTTCGACTGTTAGTGAGACTTATTCTAAGGAAATACAAACACCAGAGTTGGGATATGGATTGGATGGAATCTTATCAAAGTATTCATACAAAATAAGAGGTATTGTTAATGGTATTTACTATGATAAGTATAATCCTAATACTGACAAAACTCTTGACTTTAACTTTGATTATAAGAACGCGGTTAAGATTCGTATCAAACAGAAGAATGCTATGCAGAAACTAGCTGGTTTGCCTGAAAAGGATGTTCCTTTAATTGGTGTTGTTACGAGGCTTGCAGAGCAAAAAGGTATAGACTTAATAGTTAATGCTATTGAAAATTTTGTAGAGGACGATGTTCAGTTTGTTATACTTGGTTCAGGCGCAAAGTATTACGAGGAAAAATTATTAGAGCTTGTGGAGAGATATCCAGATAAGGTAAGTGCTAATATTAAGTATGATGGATCATATGCGAGAAAAATATATGCATCTGCAGACTTCTTTTTAATGCCGTCATTATTTGAGCCTTGTGGTTTGTCTCAATTATATAGCTTGAGATATGGCGCAATTCCTGTAGTAAGAAATACGGGAGGTCTTAGTGATACTATAGTTGATTATAGTAATGACAAAAAATCTGGAACTGGATTTGTATTTAACAATTACAATAGTGAAGAGTTTATAGCCGCAATTAATAGGGCTCTCGAACTTTATAAAGACAAGAAAGAGCTTAACAAGGTAGTGAAGAGATGTATGCAAGAAAGATTTTCATGGGAAGATTCTGCTGAAAAATATATTTCTTTATACAAAGAAATGTTAGGATAATATGAATAAGTTAAAAGTTACAATTATTGTAATAATATCAGCACTTATTGTTGCACTTGCGTTCTTCTTGTTTAATAGATTTAGTGAGAAGGACTATATTAGTAGTGAGTATGAATTTTCAACTGTATATGCTTCCGAAAAGGATTATGCAAATAGTCGTCAGGTTGTAGTTGCGGGTGATAATTTATATCTTGCTACTTTAGAGGGTATAGAAAAGATTGGTGAGGATGGAAAGAGTTTATGGTCAAAGAGTTATCATTTTGATGAACTTTTAGTCATTAACAAAGGAAACTATTTGGCTGCTATAGATATAAGCGGAGAAAAGGCGTATATTTTTAATGAGAGTGGCTTACAAGGCGAAATTACTTGTAATAGTGAAATTGTTTACGGAGATATAAATGATAAGGGACAGCTTGCTTTGATTTTAGACTCTGGAGATTCCCAACATATGGAGATTTATACTAAGACGGGGGAAAAAGTCGCTGAGAGGGTAACGGCTTTTAACAACAGTGGATATCCTGTTTTTATATCTTTGAATTCTAAGAACGGTAAGGCTGTTACTTCTCATTTAACCTTGAAAAATAACAAGGTTGAAAGTGTTGTGACGTTTTTTGATTTTTCTAATAATGGTAAGAACTTGAGTGATAGAATCGTTGCTTATAAGACTTATGAGGATAAGATAATATCTAATGCGTATTTTTTATCTTCCGACAGAGTCGCTGTAATTGGAGATAAGGCAATATATTTTTATGAATTTGGAGATGGTCTAAAACTTCTAAAAGAGCGCGCCTTTGAGAATGAGCCTCAAGGGATATATCAGATAGGAGACAAAGTTGTTGTAAGTTATTTTACAGAACCGGGAAATTATGTTGAGTCGGAAAACGAAATTTTAATTTACGATAAAAAGGGTGAAGTTAACAGCAAGATAAATAATCCATATCAGATGGATGTTAACGTAGATGATGAAAATATTTATTTGATTAAAGATAATATGATCGAGTCTTATGTTCTTAATAATAAAAAGTGGAGTAGTAAGTTTAGTAAAAATATAAAGGGTATAAAAAAAATTGACAAAAAACATTTTTTGCTAATTTATTATGATAATTTTGAAGTGTTAAAGGTAAGTGGTACTTGAGAGGGGTAAAATATGAATGTACTTGATATTTTTGTTTTAGCTGTAATAATTATATCTGCTATATATGGTTGGGTACGAGGTTTCGTAAGGACTGTTTTTAGTGTTGTATTCACTATTTTAGTAATAGTATTAACTATAGTGTTAACGCCAGTGCTTAGTTCTTACATTATAGACAGAACTGAGTTTGATGAGAAGATTAGTGAACAGGTAGTTTATTTGACTGGGGTTGAGAAAATTGAAGAAGGTTTGTCTAACATTACAAATATAGATGAGCTCGTAAGTGAATTACCAATACCTGAAAATATGGCAAAGCTTATAAAAGATTCTCACAAACTCGATTTTTCAAAGCAAGATGAAAAGGGTGATTATGGTAAGTATATAGGGGATAAGGTAGCTTCAATTGCGGTTAATTATTTAGTTTTTGTGGTTTTATTTTTAATAATAACCATGATTTTTAACATTTTGCTTATGCAACTAGAGTTAATTGCAAAGCTTCCTGTCTTAAAACAGTTAAACAGAACTTTAGGTCTTGGAGTTGGGGTGTTTTTAGGGTTGATTGTAATATGGGTTAGCTGCTTGTTGTTGACATTTTGGCTTTCTGTTCAATCAACTCAAGAAATATCAAATCTTATAGAACAATCAATATTTATGAAGTTGTTCTTTTCAAATAATCCTATACAAAAATTTGTTATGGGATTGTTGTAAGTAGTATTGGAGGTATTATGTTATACGATATAAATGTAAAAAAGGTTAATGGCGAAAGCCTAAATTTGTCTGAATATAAGGGTAAGGTTGTTTTGATTGTAAACACTGCTAGTAAATGCGGGTTTACACCTCAATACGACGGTTTGCAAAAACTATATGAAAAGTATGAATCAGAAGGGTTGGTTATTTTGGGGTTCCCTTGTAATCAATTTGCAAATCAAGAACCAGATAGTTCAGATGTTGTAGCTGCACAATGTAAAATTAATTTTGGTGTTACTTTTCCGCTTATGGAAAAGATAGATGTAAACGGAGATAATGAGCATGAACTCTATACTTATCTAAAGAAAGAAAAAAGTGGATTTTTGGGTAGTAAAATAAAGTGGAATTTTACAAAGTTTTTGATTGATAGACAGGGACGAGTGGTAAAAAGATTTGCACCAAATACTAAACCAGAAAAAATAGAAAAAGATATTGTTAACTTGTTAAAAAGTAGATAATAAAATAATTACTATATGTGAAGTTTGGCTTTTGGCTAAACTTTACTTTCTTATATAACATTTTAATTTGATATTATTTTAAGGTGTTTTATTTTATATTATATAGTTTTAATAGTTTTTTGGCTTTGAATTTAAGTTTACACTATAATATTAAGTGGCTTTATAGTATAATTAAAGTTCAACATAGTATTTACTTAGGTTAGGAGACCAAATATGATAAATAAAGAAAGAGCCATTTATAATGTTTTATTAGAAGAACCTAATATAAGCATTAAAGAATTATCTAAGAAATTAGATTATACAGAAATAATGATAGAGATATATCTCAATTCATTAAAACAAAAAGGATATATACTAGAAAATGGCGATTTAAATAAAGATATGAAAATGGTAACGGTTATTGGCGGTTCAAATGTTGATATAGAAGGAAAAAGCTCGGTTGATATAATTATGCAAGATTCCAATCCTGGAATGATTAAGTTCTCAGAAGGTGGAGTCGGAAGAAACATAGTGGAAAATTTTGCCAGATTAGGTGGGGATATTAGATTTGTTACGGCATTAGCTCGTGATGAGTATGGTAGAATGATATATGATAATTTAAAAGAATTGCATGTTGATTTGGATTATACTGTAATTTCAAGAGATTATAGCACCAGTACTTATATGTATGTACTTAGGGAAGATGGAGAGATGTTCGTAGCTATAAATGATATGAGCATTATGAGTCTGATTAATCCAGATGTTATTTTTGGAATGAAGGATGAGTTGAATGAAACTGACTTTGTGTTTTTTGATTGCAATATTTCCTCAGAAACGGTAGAGGCAATTTATAATACTGTAGAGGATGCTAAGATAATAGTGGATGCTGTATCTAAGCATAAGGTGAAAAAGATTGAGCCGTTTTTAGATAAGACTTATTGCATCAAACTAAATGAGGGTGAGGCAAGTCACTTATCTGGTATGAAAATAGAAAATATGGATGACGTAGAAAAGGTAGGGTCTTATTTCTTGGGAAAAGGAATAAAGAAAGTATATATCACCCTAGCTGAAAAAGGTGTATATTTTTGTGATTCTAAGCAAAAAATATACAAGAAAGGATATCCTGCTAAAGTTGTTAATGTTACAGGGGCAGGAGATGCTTTTTCTGGAGCAATGTTATATGGTTTTTCAAAGGGCTATAGCGATGAAAAAATAATAGAGTTAGGCATGGGAGCCTCTCTTTTGACGATTGAGTCGTTAGAAACGTGTAATAAAGATTTAACAGTAGAAAAAATATGGGAAAGGTTATAATATGATTAATAAATATTTAGAAATAAAAGAAGAAGTTAGAGAGGCAATCGAGAGTGGGAAGCCAGTAGTTGCATTAGAGTCAACAATAATATCTCACGGAATGCCATATCCAAAGAATGTTGAAACTGCATTAAAAGTTGAAGAAATAGTAAGGTCTGAGGGGGCTATCCCCGCGACAATTGGAATAATTAATGGTGTAATTAAAGTTGGATTGGACAAGAAAGAAATAGAGCATTTAGGTAAGCAGGGGCTTGCTGTTACCAAGGTTAGTAGAAGAGACTTGCCGATAGTAGTTGCTGATAAAAAAGATGGTGCAACGACTGTTGCCACAACTATGATTGCAGCCAAGATGGCAGGTATTAAAATATTTGCTACTGGTGGTATTGGTGGAGTTCATAGAGGTGCACAGGAGACTTTTGATATATCAGCAGACCTTGAAGAACTTGCAGAGACTGATGTTGCAGTTATTTGTGCTGGTGCCAAGTCTATTCTTGATATAGGACTTACACTAGAGTATCTTGAAACACATGGAGTTACAGTTTTAGGTTATGGAACAGATAATTTGCCAGCATTTTATTTGAGAGATAGTGGATTTTGTGTAGACCATAGAGTTGATAGTCCTAAGGAAGCTGCCAATATAATAAAAACTAAGTGGGATTTGGGTCTTAGAGGTGGTTTTGTAATTGGAAATCCAGTTCCAGAAGAGTTTGAAGAGAATAAAAATAGAATTAATGCTGTTATTGAGCAGTCCCTAAAAGAACTAGAGGCAAAGGGCATAAGGGGTAAGGATACGACACCTTTCCTACTTGATAGAGTTAAGGAGTTGACAGGTGGATTTAGTTTGATAACAAATATTGAACTTGTTTATAATAATGCTAGAGTAGCTAGTCGTATTGCTAAAGAATATTCATCGATGTAAATGTTGACAGCCATAGAGTTTACTTAGTGCAAGATTACATTGAAAATGTGTTTTGTCGTAAATGTTTAAAAAGAGAGTAAGAGGAAAATGATGGAAAAAAATAATGAAAAGAATATGGAATTACTTTTGCTAGATAATCAGTTGTGTTTTGCGCTTTATGTGGCTTCTAAAGAGTTAATTAAAAAATATAAGACTTTGCTAAAAGACTTTGATTTGACTTATACTGGTTATATTGCCATGTTGGCTTTGTGGGAAAAGGATAATATTAAAGTTAAAGAATTAGGCGAAAGACTTTATTTGGATTCAGGAACTTTGACTCCTCTTTTGAAAAAATTGGAAAAACAAGATTATATCGTAAGAGAGAGAAGTAGTGAAGATGAGCGTATAGTTTATATTAAACTTTCTGAGCGTGGAAAGGCAATGAAAGAATATGCTGTTGATGTTCCTGAGAAGCTAATATGTAATATGAATATGAACCTTGGGGAGATATCACATTTAAGAGAGGATGTTCAGAAGTTTATTGAAACTATAAAAATAGAAAAGTAAATTATCATGAAGAAGATTATTAATCAGTATAGCGGATTTAGTAAGTCTATATATGCATTATTTGTAGCTATGTTAGTTACAAATATGGGAGGGTTTATCTGGCCTCTTTTAACTTTAATATTAGCGGATAAAATGGGTTATGAAGAAAAAGAAATAGGAATTTTGATTTTTCTATTAGCCCTTTTGGTTTTGCCTTTTTCATTTATTGGTGGTAAATTAGCTGACCGTTTTAGCAAAAAATGGGTAATAGTAGCATTTGACATAGTAACTTTTTCAAGTTATATTGTTTGTTCATTTTTAGAGTCTTCAAATACTATGTTGGTATTTTTAGTTATTGCAGCTTTATTTGCGGTAATGGAACTACCAGCTTTTAGTGCCTTAATAATGGAATTATCACCAACTGAGGATAGAGAAAGAGTATTTTCGTTCCTGTATTTAGGAAGGAATTTAGGTATAATGGTATCTGGAGCGGTGGGGGGTCTTTTATATGCTAATTATCTTAATTTAGCTTTTATGATAGACGGTCTTACAACTATTGCATCTACTATTTTAATAATTATATTTGTGAGTTCTAAGATTAAACCTGAAAAAATCGGTGAGAATAGAAATGTATATGAAGATAAAGTAGATAGTAAGAAAAGTTCCATTGCTTTAATTTTTGAAAATAAAACAATACTAATATATCTTTTGATTTGTGCGTTATCTTCAATAGTTTACAGTCAATGGGCATTTATATTGCCACTATTTTTGGATAATTTATATGGAGCATCAGAAGGTGGAGCTGCATTTTTCGGAGTGCTTTCTTCTGTAAATGGTCTTACTGTCATTGTAAGTACGCCAGTTATAACTTATTTGTTTAGAAAGCATAAGGAATATTATAAGATAATACTTGGTATATTTTTGTACTCAGCTAGCTTTCTGCTTTTAATGTTTGAGACTAAGTTTATGATAATGATTATGCTTATAGTTTTTACAATAGGTGAAGTAATGCACACTGTTGGGGCAAAACCTTATATAAGCAAAAGAGTACCTGCTAGTCATAGAGGCCGATTATCTAGTTATGAAAATATAGCCTATTCTGTTGGTTATGCTGTTTCAAATTTGATAATAGGTTGGCTGTTGGCAATTTGGTCTTATAATAATGTATTTTTTATATTGTTTTCTATAGGAGTAATTGTTGTTATTATCTCATACTTTAATTATTATTATGACAAAAGGACTTATCCTAAGCTTCATGAGTAATGAAAAGCATAAAACATGGTATTATTGGAATATATTAAGATAAAATTGTATTTGGTGTTAATATTTACATAATATGAACGTATCAGATTTTGTCTTGTATAGTTTACAGTAAATTAAGAAGGTATTAAAATATTTGTTTTATTTATAAAATAAGGAGAAAAGATGTTAGATAGGTATAAAAGAGAAGAAATGGATAAGATTTTTAGTGAGCAATTTAAATTTGAATCTTATTTAAAAGTTGAGGTGCTAGCTGCAAAAGGTTTTAGTGAGCTAGGAGTAATACCTAAAGAAGATGTAGAGAAACTTGAAAAAAATGCATCTTTTGATATAGATAGAATAAATGAGATAGAAAAGCAGACACATCATGATGTCGTAGCTTTTACAAGAGCGGTTTCAGAGACTCTTGGTGATGAGAAAAAGTGGGTTCACTATGGGCTTACTTCAACAGATGTAGTAGATACTGCTAACGCATATAGGTTTAAAATAGCGAATGATATAATTGAAAAAGATATCTTAGACTTTTTGGAAGTCCTAAAAGAAAAGGCATTAAAATATAAAGACACACCTTGCATAGGAAGAACTCATGGAGTTCATGCCGAAATTACATCTTTTGGCTTAAAGTTTGCCCTTTATTATGATGAGATGATGAGAAATTTAAGGCGTTTTAGGCAGGCAAGAAAAGATGTTGAAACTGGTAAGATTTCGGGTGCGGTTGGGTCCTTTGCGACTACGCCACCTTTTGTTCAAGACTTTGTTTGTAGGGAATTAGGAATAGGTTCTGCAAAGATTTCCACTCAAGTAGTAGAAAGAGATAATCACGCTAGTTATTTTAGTGTTTTAGCACTTATAGCTTCGTCATTAGAGAAGGTGGCTATGGAAATTAGGCACCTACAAAGGACTGAAGTTAGAGAGGTTGAAGAATTTTTCAGAAAAGGACAAAAGGGTTCTAGTGCAATGCCTCACAAGAGAAATCCAATAGCCTCAGAAAATATTTGTGGTTGTGCAAGGATTATGCGTGGGTATATGCTTAGTAGTTTTGAAAATATGCCACTTTGGCATGAGAGGGATATTTCACACTCAAGTGCAGAGCGAATAATATCTGCAGATGGATGTCAACTACTCGATTATATGCTTGTGAGATATACAAGGGTAATTAAAAATTTAACTGTATTTGAAGATAATATGGTAAAAAATATATTTAGAACCAATGGTGTGATTTTCTCGCAGAGAGTTATGCTTAAACTAATTGACAAGGGATTAAGCAGGGAAGAAGCTTATGATTTAGTTCAACCTCAGGCTATAAAGTCTTGGGAGAATGACCTTGACTTTAGGACTTTAGTTTGGGAAGAAGTAAAAGCATATTTAAGTGAAGATGAACTTGATTTTTGTTTTAACTTACAAGAACCTCTTAAAAATGTGGGTGAGATTTATAAAAGAGTCGGCTTAGAGTAATGGCTAATATATATGGATATGACAAACAAAAAGAATATATAAAAAATGCCTTAAATAATGCCAGTCTTTCGCATTTTTATATAGTTTCTGGTGAAGTGGGTTGTGGCAAAAAAGAATTGCTTAATCATTTTGTTAAGACCATACTTTGTGAAAGTCATGAAGCTTGTAACAGGTGTAGTGCTTGTATGAAGGTCGAAAGTGGGAATGCTGTTGATGTGATTAGAGTTAGCACAAGTAATAAAAAGACCATCGGAACTAAGGATATCAGAACACTTTTGGATGACCTTTATGTAAGACCAGTAGAAGGTGAATACAAGATTTATATTATTGATGCAGGAGAAAGACTTACAACGGAAGCTAGTAATACTTTGTTAAAGGCTCTGGAGGAGCCGCCAACTTATGCTGTTTTCTTTCTTCTTACATCGAATAAAGAAAAGCTTTTAGATACTGTTTTATCAAGGGGGACACAGATTTATTTGCCGCCGCTTAGTGATAATATATTAGAGACTTATATAAGAAAAGAACTCAAAATTTTTGATGATGATAAGATTGAGTTTTTGCTTAATTATAGTTCAGGAAACATTGGTGTGGTGAAGAATTTAAGTCTTGATGATAAGTTTTTTTATCTTAGAGAAGAGCTTATTAAAATATTAGAACAGCTAGGAGATAAAGATGCTAGGTGTTTGCAGAGCATTAAGATTTTATTTGAAGAAAATAAGGAATATCATGATGATATATTAAAAATAATGCTTAGTTTTATTAGGGATTTAGTTTATTTTCAAAATACAAACGATGATGAGGGACTTATTAATACTGACAAGATGTACTTAATAAAATCTCTTAGTGATAAAATAAAAAATGCTTTTAACCTATATGATGGCATACTAGAGAGTATAAAGTTAAAAGATAGAAATGTTAATGTAATAATGACAGTGAAAGTAGCGTTTATGAACGCATTAAGCGAGGAATAGATTATGATAGTAAGTGGAATAAAATTTCAAAAAACTAACAAGGTTTACTATTTTGATGGTGATGGGTTAATATTAAAGGAAGACGATGATGTAATAGTTGCAACTTCTTATGGTCAAGAAGTTGCAAAAGTAGTTTTTGCAAGTAAGGATGTTTCAGAAGATGAGATAGTTCCACCTTTAAAAAAAGTTCTTAGAGTAATGGGTAAGGAAGATTATATAACTCTTGAGGAGAATGTTAAGCTTGCGGCAGATGCTCTAACAAGATGTGAAAAGAAAGTTATGGAGCATGGTTTAGATATGAATTTGGTAAGCTCAGACTACACTTTTGATAGGTCTAAGTTATTGTTTTATTTTACTTCTGATGGTAGGGTCGATTTTAGAGAACTAGTAAGGGATTTGGCTAGTGAGTTTAGAACTAGGATAGAACTTAGGCAGATAGGTGTAAGAGATGAGTTTAAAATGGCTGCAACCTTGGGTATGTGTGGCAGGACAACTTGTTGTCGTACTCACCTTAGCAGTTTTAATCCAGTTTCAATTAAGATGGCAAAGAACCAAAATCTTTCCCTTAATCCAAGTAAGATATCGGGGGTATGTGGAAGGCTTATGTGTTGTTTAAAGTATGAAGATGATAATTATAAGTTTTTAAATAAGGAATTACCACGTCTTGGCGATAAGGTCAAAGTCTTAGAAAATGGAAAGACTGGTGAGGTTATTCATGTAAATATTTTAAGGCAGTCTGTTAAGGTTGTTATTAGAGATAAGGATGATGTTGAAATTCTTGTTAAAAAGACTGATGAAATAAAAATTCTCGAAAATAAGGAAAAAAGTCAAAGCAAAGGTAAGAAAAAGGATAATATAAAAGTCTATAAAAAAGAGCATATTAATAAAAAAGTGCATACAAAGAATAATAATAAGGGTTCAAAAAGAGATAAAAAACATGATAGACATAAATAAAGAGTTCGAGAGGGTTGATGTTTTAAATGATGAGGGGTATAGGATAATCCAGAATCCAGATTTATATTGTTTTAATATGGATGCGGTGTTAATTTCTGATTTTGCAAAGGCTTCATCTAATGACATAGTCTTAGATATATGTTCTGGAAATGGGATAATTCCACTTTTGATGCACAGTAGATATAAGCCTGCTAAGATTTTTGCTCTAGAGATACAAGAGGCTTCCTCAGATTTAGCAAAGCGTTCAGTGATTTTAAATAATTTAGAGTCAGATATTGAAGTAATAAATGATGATGCGAAAAATGCTGGAAATTATTTTAAGTCTAGTTCACTAGATGTGATTGTTTCCAATCCTCCTTATATGGAAGCGGGACTTAAACCGAAGCAAAAGGAAGTGAGTTTAGCTAGGCATGAGATGGAACTTAGTTTTGATGATTTGGCAAAGATTGTAGCAAAACATTTAAAGGTTGGTGGCGCTTTTTATCTAGTTCATAGGTCATACCGTTTGGTAGATGTAATTTCTACTCTTAGAAAATATAAGCTAGAGCCAAAGGAAATTCGTTTTGTAAAGCCTTATGCCAGCAAGGAGTCTAATGTTTTTTTGCTAAAGGCGGTCAGAGGAGCAAAGCCATTTCTAAAGGTTTTGAATGAACTGATAGTTTATGAAGAACATGGTGTTTACACTCAGGAAATAAAAGATATATACAAAATGTAGGTGAAATATGTTATATGTAGTAGGGACTCCAATAGGTAATATAAAGGATATCACGCTTAGAGCCTTGGAGACACTTGAGGAAGTGGATTTGATACTCGCAGAAGATACCAGACAGACTGTAAAACTTCTGAATAAATATGAGATAAAGACTAAGCTAAAGAGCTATCACAAGCACAACGAGAAAAAATTAAATGAGAGTATAATAGAGAAGTTGAGGGCAGGTGAAAACATTGCCCTTGTTTCAGATGCGGGTATGCCCTTAGTCAGCGACCCTGGTTATGATTTAATTAAAGACTGCGTAGAGCAAGACATTGATTTTACAACAGTTCCAAGTGCAACGGCCTTTGTTTCTGCTCTTGTTCTTAGTGCTTTTGATGCGGATTACTTTACCTTTTTAGCTTTTTTGCCTAGTAAAAATAAGGAGAGAAAAGCAAAATATGAGGAGATAAAGAATTCCAAACATACTATTATTTTTTATGAGGCACCACATAGAATAAAGAAGACTTTATCTGAACTATCAAAATATTTAGATGAAGATAGAAAGGTATCAGTAGTTAGAGAGATAACAAAGCTACATGAAGAAGCTATAATTTTGCCGATTTCGCAGTGGGCTAGCTATCTAGAAAAAAATGAGCTTCGTGGTGAAATGGTAGTTTTGATTGAGGGAAAAGTCTCTGAAAGTCTTAGTGTAGATAATGAATTGATGAACTTAATTCCTCTTGAAAAACATCTTGAGTATTATATTAAAAAGGGGTATAGTAAAAAGGAAGGTATTAAACTTGTTGCTAAAGATAGAGGATTAAGCAGAAACGAGGTTTATAAATTATTTTTGGACTAAGAGTTTAAAACGTATGATATTAATTCATTTTTTATGTCAATAGGAGGGAGATGTAAGGATATGTTAAATTGCTCTGTTTTAAGACGTTATGGCTTAAATAAAATGTTTTTTAAAGGCATATTATTGCTATTTTTTTCTATACTTTTTATAAATGTTGCCAATGCGAATAATATTAATAATAATGATTTTGAGTTATTTACTTTAAAGAATGATTTTCACAGTTTCGGGAAATATGATGGCTATGCCTTTCCTGCTACGAAAAAAGTCGATAATGTAACTACCTTTCATTTTATAAATTCTAAAGGTGAACTTAGTGATTTTGATAGTGGTCGTATTTGGGGGTATAGTCTAAGAGAGGTTCTTTCTTATTACAAAATTAGAAAACAAATAAAGATAGGAAATAATACTACATACAGAGAAATGTATGTTAATTCTAAAGGTGAGTATCTATTTAATGCTACTTTTAATAAGATTGCGTTATCAAAATATGGATATGCCTTGGTTCAAGCGAAAAAAAACGATAATGTATATTTACTTAATTTAAAGGGTGAGATTCTAAGAAAATATCCATCAATGTATGAATTTGAGTTTATAGATAATCCGAATTATTTTATTAAGATTCGTTATCATGAAGAAAATGGCTCCAATTATAGGCTTGAGTCCCTCGTTGATTTAGATGGGAATGAAAGCTTTATAGATAAAAAATATATATCTATAATGGATGTTAGTGAAAACGTAGTTATGACTAAGGTGGCTGATGTAGAGGGTCATAGTTTTGTCGACCCACTATTTTTCACATTAGATGGAAAAGCACTTTATACTAAGACTAATAAGGCAGGCATTTTTATATCTGAACCATTTAAAAAGGGTTTGGCAATAGCTAAAAAAGGTAATGAATTTGCTATTATTCGTGCGGATGAAAGTTTTGCAGTTTCGCTTGGAAAGTATCAAAACATAAGGAGAACAAGTGATAATAGATTTATAGCAACTAGAAAAGATTATTATGATGTGCTTGATGAAAATGCTAAGCTTATTAATAGTTTTAAAATGTCAGTGTTTGGAGCCCTTAAATCTTGTACGGATTCAGCCTATATTTTTGATATGGGTGGAAGGTATTATTACTATGATAAGAATCTTAAGAAAATAAGTGATGCTGGCTATATGAAAGCTCGTAATTTTGAAAACGCTTATTCCCTAGCCTACAACAATGATAAGGTATTTATTTTAAAGGACAAGTCTTATAAGCCTAAGAAGGAAGAACTTCCATCTAAGCTAATAAAAGCAGATAAAACTTTAAAAGAAAAAAATCTTTCAGATATTTTAGATGCAGTATTTTATCTTGATTCAAAGTTATATACACTTAAAGATGTATCGCCAATATATATAGATAAGAAATACAAGTTTAAGTCAGTTTATAGTGACGATGGACTGTTTGTTTTTGAAGATAAAACAGATAATAAAAACGTAATTATGGACTATAAGGGTAGGATTGTATCTAATAGGAAGTATATTGATCTTCCTGTATCTGGTGATATTTTAAGCAGCTATATAAGGGATTATAGGCTGTTTGATAAAATCATCCTTGATGATAGTGCTAAGGTTAAGATTGCAGATAATTATAGCGACTTAGTTTACTTTGAAGATAAACAAGTTTATCTAGCACAGAAAAAACTTGGAAACACTTATAAGTATGGATTATTAGATAAGACGGGCAAGCCGATAACAGATTTTAAGTATGATGATAAACTATCTTATAAGGCAGGCAAATTTGTTTTTAGAATGGGTAAAAATGTTGGTTTGGTAGATTATAGAGGTAGGACTGTTCTCGATTTTAAGTATGCAGACATTAGGATTGCAAATGGTAATTTTTATGGAGTAAAAGATGGTGCTTATTATTACTTGATAGATGGACAAGGCAGACGACTTTCTAATTCTAAGTACACTTATATGGAGGATTTTAATAAAAATGATTTGTGCATAGTTTCTTATTACGATGAAGATTATATAATAGATTCTAAGGGTGATGTAGTCTTTACGGTAGATGGTTTATTTACAAATATACTATGGGTAGATGATTTGAACATAGTACAATTAAAAGTTTTTGGAAAAACTAGACAGGTAAATATAGAATCGGCAGGAAATAAATATTCTTATGATTCTTATAGGGAGTCTAACTATCCTAATATAAGGATAGTTGAGAAGAATGGCAAAAAAGGTCTTACAGATGATGATTTTAATATGATTTTGCCGATTGATTACGACGAGATATATGATTTTTCTGATGGTATTATTAATCTTTATAAAGGTGGTTCAAAAAGAATTTATAATATATACAATACTAGAGTAAAAAAATTATTTAAACATGATAAATACGAAATTAGTCATATGAATGGTACAGATGACTTTGTTTTGATAAAGGACAGGTCCAGTTCTTTGTATGGTGTTGCGGATGATAAAAGGATAATAATAGAGCCTAAGTACAGGGGCATTGTCTTTAAAGCTTCTAAGTTTTATGCTAGGAATGAAGTTCTTGAAGAAGATACGACAAGGATGTATGTCTACGATAAAAATGGTAATTACGAAGGAGAAAAAAATTACAACACTGCTTATGAATATACGGAAGGTGTAGGATATAGAAGAAATAGCTTTGTTGATGAAAAGGGTAGAATTATAGTTCAAGATAAATTTTCCTCGGAAAGTCCATTTATAAATGGATATATGCTTGTTGGAATAGGTTTTGGTGAAGATAGGACGTATATGTTTGTTAGTTTAGATAAGGTTAAAGAATTAGGAGGTATTAAGTGATGAAATATATTGTAAAAAAGATTATGATTTTTTCTATGTGCATAGCAATTTTTTCTGCTAGTTTAATGTCTGCTAATGCCTTTGCATTGCTTGAGGAGGAATACAAAAAAGTTGAAGCAAGTGAGCTAGATTCTTATTTAAAAGGCAAGGTACCAAGACTTAGATTTGATTATGAAGACGGATTTTTTGAAATTTTTCCTCTAAATGAGTATAAAGAAATAATAGTTTATGATGATGATAAAGATAAGGCATATTTTATAGATAGGTACCCAGAGCATTTAATGATTTTTCCTTCTAATAGTGAAAAGCTAAGGTTGTTTTCTGACTCTGGATTGAATACTTCTACGGGTCGTGGATATGGATTTATTGATAGGAGTGGAAAGGTAGTAGTTAAACCAACATATGAACTTGGGGATGTAATGTTTTCTTCAGTTGCCGTTATGGGTAATTTTAGTGAAAAAGGCAAAGTAGCGTACGACCTTGTTAATGACAAAGGTGAGGTCGTAACAGATAAAAAATATAGATTTATATCTAGATTTATGATGCCTAAGTCATATCTTAAATATGATTCCAGATATACATTTAAGGTGTATAACTCTGATTTCTTTAAAGATTATACTCCTACTGAATATGCTTATTTTATGCAGGATACGGAAATTAGATACGACCTTGTCATATCTTTTAAACGAGAAGGAAATAAGTACCCAGATAATTGGGGCATTTTCGCTGGAAAAAAAGGTTTGATGGATAAGTCGGGTAAGGAGATATTGCCTGATGTATATTATGATATATTAGTTGGAGAAGGTGATATAATAGGAATAGCTAGGGAAAGAGGCAAGTACGGTTACGTAAACTCGAGTGGTGGCGTTATTTTGCCTATGCAATATCAAATGGCAAGTAGGTTTAGAAATGGTATTGCGGCGATAGTTAGAGATAATGAGATTGCTTTTATTAATAAGGATTTGAAAGTTGTTCAAGACTATAAAAAAGCTAGTCATTGGGAAAGTGTTTATCAAGTTGGAGATATAGATGCACTTACAAACGCTTATTATGATAAGGCTAATTATTCGGGTTCAAAGTGGGCGAGAGAATATATTGTACTGGCAGATAGTATAAACATTATTCCGCCCGAAATAAAGAGCAAGTATAGTTCAAAGATTAGCAGACAGGAATTTTGTGAGTTGTTGATTAATGCTATTTTAGTTAATTCTGAAAATCCAAGTAATTCGATTGCTGATAGGCAACAAGCGACTTTGAGTAAGGCTTTTAACGATGAAAGTCCAATGCCTTTTAAGGATACAAAGGATGAGTATGTTGAACTAGCTTATAAACTTGGCATAGTAAATGGGAAGTCAAAAAATATATTTGACCCTAATGGAGCTATAACAAGGCAGGAAGCGTCCGCAATGTTAATAAGAGCTTATAAAAAGTTTGCAGACCCAGCTCGCATTTCAGAGCAGAATAGATATAATGCTAGTGAATTAAAAGAAAAGTACAATGATTTTGATCAGATAGCTAATTGGGCAAGGGCAGATGTATTTTTGTCAAATAATATAGGGCTTATGAATGGGGTTGGAGCTAAAAGGTTTGACCCTAAAGGAACTTATACAGTAGAGCAGTCGGTAACAACTATAATTCGATTATATGAGGGTATATAATTGTATTAATGAAAAGTTTATATAGGATGAATTCTATTAGTGAAGTAATTTAAGTATGTTCTTATTAGATAGCTAAGAGGTCTAAGTTATTTAAAAATTTGACAGTGAGGCAAAAAAACAGTACAATGTAACTAGCTTTTAGATAAAATATTGGAAAAGGTAAAGAAATGAAAAGTCTGAATTTTAATAGTTCACAATTAAATATTATTATTATCCGAATTATTAGCTAAGGGACTAACCATTTTTTTTAACAGGTATAGGCCCTTTTAGTGTTAGATAGCTTATACCAATACAGGATAATTTACACCCGTTTGATATAAGTTGTCAAACGGGTATATTTATATATAGAGAGAAATGTTTTGCTCATTGTGAGCGGAATACATTTAAGGTCTATTATGTTAAAAGTGGTTGAGGAGAACGGCTTCATATTTTTCTATAATATTATAGATTTAATTTTAGACTAATGTGATAAGTAAATAAAAGTAGAAATAATAAAGTTATTTTTTAAGGAGGTAAGGATGAAAATTACAGGTGCAGAAATAGTTGTAAAGACTTTGATAGAACAAGGAGTCGATACGATTTTTGGCTATACAGGTGGTGCTGTTTTAAATATTTTTGATGAGTTAGATAATTATAGCGACAAGATAAAACAGATAACAACAAGTCATGAGCAGGGGGCGTCTCATGCAGCGGATGGTTATTCCAGAAGTACAGGAAAGACGGGAGTGGTTCTTGCTACAAGTGGACCGGGGGCGACTAACTTAGTTACTGGTATCACGACAGCGTTTATGGATTCTATCCCTATGGTGTGTTTAACTGGTAATGTAGGGAGGGCGCTTATTGGTAAGGATAGTTTTCAGGAGACCTTTATTACTGGGGTAACAATGCCAGTTACAAAACATAATTATTTTGTAAGAAATGTGGAGGACTTAGCTGATACCATAAGAGATGCTTTTAGAATAGCAAATGAAGGAAGAAAAGGTCCTGTTTTAATAGATATTCCAAAGGATGTTACAGCTTTAAAAGCAGAATTTATTCCAAAAGAAAAGGAAGAAAAGAAAAGAGTTAAGTATACAGATAAGGCAAAGCTTGAAGAAATTGCGAAACTTATTAACGAAGCTAAAAGACCTGTTTTATATACAGGTGGAGGTATTGTTTCTAGTGGAGCAGCAAAGGAACTTAGGCAGCTTATGAATAAGGCTTCAATACCAGCTTGTAATACCATTATTGGTATGGGTGTTATTGGTGAGGTAGATAGACTTCATATGGGAATGGTCGGTATGCACGGTCATGTTAGTACAAATTACGCTATCGAGAATTCGGACTTGCTTTTAGCCTTAGGAGTTAGGTTCTCGGATAGGGTAGCACTTAATACAGAACACTTTGCACCGAATGCGACTATTGTTCACGTGGATATAGATGCCAGTGAGATTTGCAAAAACGTTGTGGTTGAGCATGGAATAGTTGCAGATGTTAAAGACTTCTTGGAACAGATACTTCCAATGGTAAAAGAAAATAAGAGAGAGGCGTGGTTAGACCAGCTCGACGAGTGGAGAAAGTTAAACTATCATCCAGAAGACAGGGATGATGTTATAAGACCACACCAAGCAATATCCTTTGTAGCTGATAAGATAGGTAAGGATGGCATTATAGTAACTGATGTTGGGCAACATCAAATGTGGGCGGCTCAGTATTGTAATAGACCTGAGCCTAGATGTTTCTTGACAAGTGGTGGACTTGGAACTATGGGATTTGGATATGGGGCTTCAATAGGTGCAAAACTTGGAAATCCTAAAAAGAGAGTTGTTTTAATATCTGGAGATGGTTCTTTCCATATGAATATGAACGAGGTTGCGACTGCGGTTGCTTATGGAATTAAAATAATTGCGGTGGTAATGAATAATAAAGCACTTGGAATGCCTAGACAGTGGCAACATTATTTATATGATAGTAGGTATGCTGGTTCTGATTTCTTTAGGAAAACAGATTATGTGAAGCTAGCGGATGCTTTTGGGGCAGAAGGATATTCTTGTAGAAATAGAGCTGAGTTTGAAGATGCATTCACAAAGGCTTTAGATTCTAAAAATCCAGTAATAATCGAGTGTGTTATAGACAGAGATGAGCAAGTATTACCTATGATCCCATCTGGTGGAACAGTTGATGATTTAATAGTTGAGTAGGAGGAAATATGGAAAAGAAAATGGAAGTAATAAGCATAGTAGTTGAAAATAATTATGGAGTGCTAGCTAGAATTTCAAGTTTGTTTGGTAGGAGAGGTTTTAATATCGAAACTATAACAGCTTCTAACACAGCTAATCCTAGGATAACTAAAATTATCGTAACTTTGATGGCAGACCCATATGTGGTTGAGCAGGTGATAGGACAGACAAAGAAATTAGAAGAAGTATTAGAGGTTAAGGTTTTAGATAACTCAAGGTCGGTTATGAGGGAGATTGCCTTGCTTAAAGTTAAGGCTAATGCTAACAACAGAGCAGATGTTAAGGGGATTGCAGACATATATGGAGCGTCAGTAGTCGATTTATCTCCAACTAGCATGATAGTAGAATTAACTGGTAAACCTAGTAAAATAGATGCCTTTGTGCATCTTATGGAAGAGTTTGAAGTTGTTGAAATGTGTAGAACAGGAATAACTGCAATGGAAAGAAAGAACTCATAAAGAGAAAAAGAAAGGTGAAATTATGGTAAATAAATATTACGACAAGGATTGTAATTTAGAATTGTTGAAGGATAAAACGGTAGCGATTATTGGATTTGGAAGTCAAGGACATGCACACGCACAAAACTTAAAAGAGAGTGGTGTAAGGGTGGTAGTTGGACTTAAGGCTAATAGCAAGTCGATTCCAAAAGTTAAAGAAGCTGGGATTGAGGTTATGACAGTTGCTGAAGCTGCTAAGTCAGCGGATTTAGTAATGATGTTAGTTCCTGATGAAATTTCAGCTGATATTTATAATGCTGAAGTGGCTCCAAATATGAAAGAGGGCGATGTGCTTATGTATGCACACGGCTTCAATATCCACTATCAATTGGTTAAACCAGCCAAGTATATAGATGTAATAATGGTAGCTCCTAAGGGGCCAGGTCATACAGTGAGAAGTCAATACGTGGCTGGGCAAGGAGTTCCATCACTTATAGCAGTTTATCAAGATGCTTCTGGCAAGGCGAAAGACTACGCACTAGCTTATGCTTCTGGAATAGGAGCTGGTAGAGCAGGTATACTTGAGACTACATTTAGAGAAGAAACAGAAACAGATCTTTTTGGTGAACAAGCAGTTCTTTGTGGAGGAGTAACTGAACTTATGAAGGCAGGTTTTGAGACTTTGGTGGAGGCTGGATACGAGCCAGAGATGGCGTACTTTGAGTGTATTCACGAAATGAAATTAATAGTAGATCTTATCAATGATGGTGGTTTTGAGAGTATGAGAAATTCGATTTCTAATACTGCTGAATTCGGTGATTATTATTCAGGTAAGAGAATTATAGGAAAAGAAGCTAGACAGGGAATGAAGGAAGTTCTTTCTGATATACAAGATGGTACTTTTGCAAGTATGTTTATGACTGAATTTTCTTCAGGTAGAAAAGTTAGATTTTTGGCTACTAGGAGAAAAGAATCAGAGCACCAATTAGAAAAAGTTGGTAAGGAACTTAGACAGATGATGAGCTGGCTTAAGAACAAAGTTATAGGGAAAGGAAAATAATATGGTATTACCAAGTCATAATGTAGTTTGTGGGGTGGAACGAGCACCAAATAGAAGTTTGTTCTATGCCTTAGGATATACAAAAGAAGAAATAGAAAGACCGCTTATAGGTGTTGTGTCAGCCTTTAGTGAAGTAGTTCCCGGACATATGAATTTAGACAAGATAGCAGATGCTGTAAAGGCTGGAGTTCGTTCAGCTGGGGGTACTCCGATACTTATTCCATCTATTGGTGTTTGTGATGGTATTGCTATGGGACACGTTGGAATGAAGTATTCCTTGCCTAGCCGTGAGCTTATAGCTGATAGCGTTGAGAGCATGGCTATAGCACATGGACTTGACGCTCTAGTTCTTATTCCAAACTGTGATAAGATAGTTCCAGGGATGATAATGGGAGCACTTAGGCTCAATCTTCCAACTGTTTTGGTGAGTGGTGGACCTATGCTTGCAGGTGAGGATGGAAGAGAACACATCAGTTTATCAAAGCTTTTTGAGGCTGTTGGAGCTTATAAGTCAGGACTCATAACAAAGAAAAAGTTGGAAGAACTTGAGGGTTGTGCTTGTCCCGGTTGTGGAAGTTGTGCAGGAATGTATACTGCAAATAGTATGAACTGTTTGGCAGAGGCTATTGGACTTGCCCTACCTGGTAATGGAACAATACCTGCTGTTTACTCAGCAAGAATTCAACTAGCAAAATACGCTGGTGTAGCTGTAATGAACTTGCTTGAAAAAGAAATAAGAATAAAGGATATAGTAAATCAAAAAGCTATAGAAAACGGAGTTGCTTGTGATATGGCTCTTGGGTGCTCTACGAATTCAGTTTTACACCTTCTTGCAATAGCAAATGAGGCTGGAATTGACCTAGATTTAGAAGTATTTAACAAGATAAGTGCAAAGGTGCCTAATCTCTGCCACCTTGCTCCTGCTGGTGGAACTCATATGCAAGACCTTTATAAGGCAGGTGGAGTTCAGGCAGTTGAGGCAGAGCTTTTAAAGAAAGGACTAATCGACGGTTCCTTAATTACTGCAAGTGGGAAGACTAAGGCAGAAAATATTAAAGGTGCATATATAAGAGATACTAAGTCAATCAGGCCTGCCGATGACCCTTATTCAGAGAGTGGTGGACTTGCCATACTTTGGGGAAATATTGCTAAGAATGGTTGCGTAGTTAAAAAGAGTGCGGTTTCAGAGGAAATGATGGTTCACTCTGGGCCAGCTAGAGTTTTTGATTCAGAGGATGCCGCTATTGAAGCTATTTATAAAGGCGAGATAGTTTCTGGGGATGTAGTTGTAATTAGATATGAAGGACCAAAGGGTGGTCCGGGTATGAGAGAGATGCTCAACCCAACAAGTGCTCTCGCTGGAATGAGGCTTGATAAGGAAGTTGCCCTTATAACAGATGGTCGTTTTAGTGGTGCTACGCGAGGTGCATCTATTGGTCATGTTTCACCTGAGGCTGCTGCTGGTGGAGAGATAGGTTTAATAAATGAAGGCGATATTATAAGTATTGATATAGCAAATAATAGCCTTAATGTTGAACTTAGTGATGAAGAATTGGCTAAACGTAGAGAGAGTTTTGTGCCTAAGTTGCCGACTGGTGAAACTGGATGGTTGAGTAGATATTATAGATTAGTTACAAGTGCAGACAAAGGTGCGGTGCTTAAATAGAGGAGGGAATATGCTAGGTTTAGATAAGTTTTATCAAGCAGCATTTACCTTAAAGGATGTTGTTAGAAGAACGGATATGATTCATGCTACCAATATAGTAGAAGGCAAGCATGTTCACTTGAAAACTGAAAATTTGCAAATCACGGGTTCTTTTAAGCTTAGAGGAGCTTATTATAAGGTGAGCAAGTTAAGTAAGGAAGAGCGTGATAGGGGTATAATTGCATGCTCCGCAGGTAATCATGCTCAGGGTGTTGCTTTGGCTGCAGAAAAGTTTGGAGTAAAGGCGATAATCTGTATGCCGGATGGGGCGCCAATAAGTAAGGTTGAAGCAACAAAGGCTTATGGTGCTGAAGTTAGGCTTCATGGCGAAAACTATGATGAATCATACATTTATGCTAAAAAGTTGCAAGAAAAAAGTGGTATGACCTTTATTCATCCTTTTGATGATGAAGATGTTATAGCTGGTCAAGGAACTATTGGACTTGAGATACTAGAGCAACTTCCTAATGTTGATAATATAGTTGTTCCTGTCGGTGGTGGTGGACTGATAAGCGGTATTGCCTCTGTTATTAAACAACTTAAACCTGAGGTAAAGGTTTATGGTGTTCAGGCTACGGGGGCAGCGTCTATGGTTAAAGCGCTTGAAGAAGGTAAAAGACATCCAGTAGCTAAGGCGAGTACTTTTGCTGATGGTATAGCAGTTAGAACCCCTGGGGAGAACACTTTTGAAATAGTCAACAACACTGTCGATGAGATGATAACGGTCAGTGATGATGAGATTGCAACTGCTATATTAACCTTAATGGAGAGACAAAAATTAGTTTGTGAAGGAGCCGGAGCTGCTAGTGTGGCGGCTGTGATTTTCGATAAGATACCTGCACAGGGTGAAACTTGTTGTGTTTTATCTGGTGGTAATATTGATGTTAATATTTTAAATAGGGTGATAAGTCGTGGACTTCTTACAACAGGTAGGACGGCAGACCTTATAATAAACCTTATTGATAAACCGGGTCAGCTTTTGCTTGTTTCAGAGATAATTTCTAGACATGGTGGAAATGTAATTGGTGTATTTTATGACCAGAGTGAGGCGGATATGGCGATTAACAGTTGTGTTCTTAGAATAAAGATGGAAACAAGAGATAGGGAGCAGATAAGAGAGATAAAAACAGCGCTTATGGAGGCTGGTTTTTCTCTTATGGATAATACTTGTCAAGGTTAGGAGAGAGTATGGAAAAAATAAAAATAGAATTAACGAAGAATCCAAAAAGTAAACCGTCAGATGAATCGAAGATGGGTTTTGGTTCAATTTATACTGACCATATGTTTGTTATGGATTATGATGAAGGGAAAGGTTGGCACTCCCCTAGAATAGTTGAGTATTCACCAATTAGCTTAGCCCCTTCTGCTATGTGTTTTCATTATGGACAGATGGTTTTTGAGGGTCTTAAGGCGTATAGAACAGATGATGATAGTATTCTCCTTTTTAGACCGGAGATGAATTTTGAGAGATTAAATGAGTCTTGTGATAGGCTTTGTATACCTAGACTTGACGAGGAATTTTTGCTTGATAGTTTAAAAGAGCTTATAAAAGTAGAAAAGGACTGGGTTCCAAAGGCGAAAGACACAAGTCTTTATATTAGACCTTTTATATTATCAACGCAGCCAAGTCTTGGAGTTAGACCGAGTAAGACTTATAAGTACATTGTTATTTTAAGTCCAAGTGGAGCTTATTATTCAAGTGGATTAAATCCTGTGAAAATATATGTTGAGGATGTTTATGTAAGAGCTGTCAGAGGTGGTATGGGTATGGCTAAGACAGGGGGAAACTATGCTGGTAGTCTTAAATCCCAAGAAGAAGCACATAAGAAAAACTATGCTCAGACTTTATGGCTTGATGGCGTTGATAGGAAGTATATAGAAGAAGTAGGGGCGATGAACATCTTCTTTGTAATAGGTGATGAGGTTGTAACGCCTATGATAAACGGCTCTATTTTAAATGGAATAACAAGAAGAAGCGTGATAGAAATATTAAAAAGTGAAGGTGTAAAGGTAAGCGAGAGAAGAATTTCTATACAGGAAATAAGCAATGCTTATGACGAGGGCAGATTAAAAGAAGTCTTTGGAACTGGAACAGCTGCCGTGATTTCGCCAGTAGGTGAGTTAAGGTGGGGAGATAAGGTAATGAAAATTGGTGAAGGCGAAATAGGAAAAATAAGCCAAGAACTATATGACAAACTCACAGCCATGCAGTGGGGAAGGATAGAAGATAAATTTGATTGGACAGTTAAAGTGGTTTAGGAATTTAAGTTCTTGAAATTGTTATTTATCCCCGTAATTTCGAAATCCGAAGTGCCCATTAGCATAGATAGCGATAATAAGTAGATCACTGAAATCCGATATGCCCGTTATAGTATAAAATAACATTCGTCTTAGTAAGATGTCAGGTATAAACATATCGGATTTCCCTATTCGCCAACAAATCAAAACAAAAACTGTCTTGATTTGTCTTAAACTTGTTATAAGGTGAATTACCCGCCTTTATTAGATATACAGAACAGT
>PDWI01000396.1_pt1 | contig 71812 bp, 72 predicted proteins | sample 1430891 | NCBI WGS metagenome assembly PDWI01 (sample SAMN01162508, study PRJNA174530) | Oral metagenome, whole genome shotgun sequencing project. | biome: Marine environment; feature: Marine mammal; material: Swab sample of the gingival sulcus; isolation source: swab sample of gingival sulcus...
AGGAAGTATTATGAAAAAATACAGTTTAAGTAAAGTAGTTAGTATCGCACTATGTGGTACATTGTTATTAGGTACAGCTAGCATAGCTGCTGAGCAAGATGTAGATGTAGTAAAAACAGAATTAGCTAACAAAGCTGCTCCAAATAAAGAAGGTCTTCAAAAGTTCTTAGACTTCTGGGGAAAATTTGGAATGCAAGACAATATTTCAACTGTAGCTGGTGAGATTACAGGCGGTATCGACTCTGTTTTAAATCCTCAAATTCCAGCAGATGCTTACCTTGGTGCATTAGGTGGTGTTTTTGATACAATTACAGGTGGTGTTGAGTCAGCTATACAAGGTTCAGTTAAATTTGATCCTGAAACAATTCCATTAAGAATTAAAAATGCAGTTGCACTTACCAAAATGATCATTAAAGCAGCAACTCCAGCGATAATTGAATATGACGAGCAAGGAAATATAGTAGGAAGAACTTCAGTTCCTGGAAGTTTATATCTTAAGCCTCAAAAAATATTAACTCAGTTTGGCTTTTTAGTTTCAGGTATTATTCTTGATGCATTCAATCCTTTAACAACTAAAGGTACTTTATCTGCTAACCTTGATAGACTTCAAGTTGTATATCAAAGTGCATTAGGTGCTAATGATATAGGTGATACAGATGTTGCAAACTCAAACATCAGACAAGAGTTAGCAAACACTCTAATCAAAGCTAGATGGTCTATTACTCACAATGCAATTAGATGGGGAAATGAAAGCTATTTATTTGAAGATTTAAAAAATCAAGTAAGTGGTGCTTTACCAGTTAGATTAGGTACTAAAGAGTCAGTTGCAGATGTAACAACTATTAGAAATCAAGTAAATCAAGTTTTAAATGCATTTGAGCAAGAGATTTTAGACAATGCTCAATCAGTTCGTGCTCAAGCTCAAGATAGAGAACCACTTGCAAAGAAATTAAGAAAATATAGATGGTATCTAACAACAAGTCTAAAAAATAAAAGCCCTGAAGCTAAAGCTGAATTTAAAAAAGCTCTAAAAGTTGCTTTTAAAACAAGAATGGACTTTGACTCAAGCATAAAAGATATTCAACAAGAAATCATTAAAGTAGATACAGCTTATAACAAAATCTTAAATACAAAAGTATCTGATAAAGCAGTAGAGCTTAGAAATGAGATCTTAAAACTACAAAGAGAAGCTAAAGCACTTAAAAAAGGTAAAAAATGGATAGTAAAAGTAAAATTACAAAGAGCTATCAATAGTGCAGCAAGAACTCTTAAGCACAACAGACACTCACAAGTTAAATTACAAGCGGCTATTAAAAACTTAAAAGATGTTATAAAGGCATCTAAGTAAGTATCTTACTTCATTAAGATATAAATCTACATAAACAAGCTTTGTGAAGCTAAATAAATAATTCTTTTAACACTATAATACCAAACAGAAATTTTCTCGTAATGCAAACATAAATATTTGATATGTAAAAAGAGTTGATTTATCTCATGATGACTTATATAAAACCATCATGAGATCTGTTTTTTAATAAAGTATCACTTTTACTTTTTGAGGACCATGAACACCTAAAACGACTTGGAGTTCGATGTCGGCTGTTCTTGATGGACCGGCTATAAAGACTATGTTTGTAGGCAATTTTTCTTGCTTTGCAATCTCTTCATGAGCGTGATTTATGGACTCGATGATATTTTCTTTTTTAAGTAACACTATGCAACTTTGTGGAAGTAACGACATGAGTCTTGGTTGCTCGTCTGAAGTGATGCAAAAAATACCCAAATTTGATATGCCATATCTTGCTTGAATGATTGAAATATCACAATCAAAAAGATCTTTTCCAAAATCATTTGCACTTTTGTTGTATTTGATTAGCTCGGCTTCTTTTTCAAAATCATTTACATCAAAAGGCAAATTATTGTAATGTAAAATTTTTTTAGCTCCGAAATCTTTTAAACTTTGAAGTACAATTTCTTTTAAATCCTTTTCATCGCATTGAACAACTTCGGATTTGTTTGCAATTAAATTTTCTATAAAATTTTTTACCAAATCACCATCATTTTTAATGCTAAGATAAGCTTTTTTGATCGGTTCGTTTTGGGTTTTAAGACTTGCAACTGCCGATTTAACTTTATGTAAAATTTCACTTTTACTCATAAATCACCCCCTCTATCTCTTTTACTCTTAAGTGCAAATCGCCTTTGATTTGAGGTGTACTTCTATGGGCTGTCCATTTATTTAACACTGGAATTTTGGATGAAAATTGATTTACAACAGGCATAAAAGCCGCCCCAACTTTAATGCCCGAATAAAATAAACTTCCAGTCGTACAGGTAAAAGCAAATCCTTTAAATCCTACTTGTTCGATAAAAGAGTGTTTTATGTTTTCACTTCCAATAGGCGAATTTTCACCCTCACCTATCTTGTCTCGTCTAAGTTTTCGTATAAAATCTGCTAACGGAATTTTCACAGGACACACTTCACTACAGCGATTACATAAAGAACAAAAAGCTAGCACATCGCCGTGTTTATCCATGCCAAAAAGTTGTGGTGAAATTACCTCACCGATAGGACCTGGATATACCGCTTGATATGCGTGTCCGCCTATTTTTTCATACACAGGACAATAATTCATACAAGCCCCACAGCGAATACAATTTAAAGCTTCATGGTACTCTTCATGAGCTAAAATCTTACTTCGGTGATTGTCAAGCAAAACAACATGAACCTCTTTTGGCCCATCTTTTTGCCCCTCTTTTCTTGGTCCTGTTATGATGTTGTTATAATTTGTTACTGCTTGACCTGTGGCTGATGGAACTAAAAGTGTATCTAAAATGGTAGCATCATCAAAACTTCCTACGACTTTTTCTATGCCACAAATAGCTACATGAATATCTGGATATGTGGTGCACATTCTGCCATTTCCCTCATTTTCGATTAGCCAAATGGCTCCTGCATCAGCTATGGCAAAATTTACTCCACTAAGTCCCATTTTGAGCTTTTTAAACTCATCTCTTAAATAATTTCTCGCAATAGCATTTAGCTTTTCTGGCTCACTTTCTAGCGTTGAGCCTAAATGCTCATGAAAAATCTCCCCCACCTCATAGCGGTTTTTGTGAATAGCAGGTACGACGATATGAACTGGAGGTTCGTCGATTAGCTGAATGATAAGCTCTCCTAAATCAGTCTCAACTGCTTTGATACCATTTTTTTGCAAATAAGCATTTAAGTGAGTCTCTTCACTAGCCATAGATTTGCCTTTTAGTATGCTTCCTACATTATTTTTCTTAGCAATATCAAAAATAATTTCATTTGCTTCATTAGGAGTAGAAGCCCAATGTACCTTTATGCCATTTGCAGTTGCGTTTTTTTCAAACTCTTCAAGTCTTGCATCAAGATTGCTTAAAGCATTTGCTTTTACTTGTCTGCCTTTTTCTCGCAACTCTTCCCAATCAGTATATTTATTTTGGGTTAAATTTTGGCGATTTTTTTGTAAAAGATGCATGGCTGAATATAAATTGTCCCTTAATTGTTTATCTTTTAATTTTTGATTTACGATATTGTTGTGATCTTTCATAGCGAGACTCCGTTTATTCTTTTGTCCAAAAACTCGTAAAGGTGCATGTATTTAATTCCAGCTCCCATCTTGTCGATAGTACCGCTGATGTTTAATAAACATCCGCTATCGGCTGAAATGATATACTCAGCCCCGCTATTTTTAATATCTTCGATTTTTCGATTTACCATAGCATTTGAAATACTATCTTCTTTAACAGCAAAAGTTCCACCAAAACCGCAACACTCTTGTTCGTGTTCAAGTTCGACTAACTCGACATTTTTAAGTCTTTTGATGAGATTTTTTGATGAAGCGATGCATTTTTGAATCCTCAAAGCATGACAATTTGAATGCCAAGTAACCTTCACGCTTTCGCCTTTATCTTCATAATTTACATTTAATTCTTTGTCCAAATACTGCCCAAGTTCATACACTCTTGAGCTAAATTCTCTTGCTTTTTGCTCAAAAGGAGTGTTTTTAAAAAGCTCGACATAATCATGACTCATCATGCCAGCACAGGACCCTGATGGTACGATGATAGGATATGGTTCGCTAAACATCTCCATATTGTGAAGTGCGATTTTTTTTGTGTCTTCAAAATATCCTGTATTAAAACTAGGTTGCCCACAACAGGATTGATTTTTTTTAAAAATTACCTCAATCCCCTCTCTTCTTAGTAATTTTATACTACTGATGGAAGCATCTGTATAAACTGCACTTCCCAAACAGGTCGCATAAAAATAAACCTTTTTCATCTTTTAACCTTTAAAGTAAATCAAAAGAGATTAAAAATCCCTTTTGATATTATATCGTTTTATAATAAAAAACTACCGACTATAACCGCTAATGTCATGTAAAGTAAGCACGGAAGCAGATTGTAAGTTAAAAGCTTATGCTCACCTTTTCCTAAAAGTCCCACGGTTGCTGAAACTGCTACGATGTTATTTACACATATCATGTTGCCAACTGCACCACCAACATTTTGTAAAGCTATGATGACAATCGGACTAAGTCCTACTAGATTTGCTGCATCAAATTGAAGTCCTGAAAATAGTATATTTGAAACAGTGTTAGACCCTGAGAAAAATGCTCCTAAAATACCTATACTAGGTGCAACAGCCACATAAGCTTCACCACTAATATCAGCAAAAAACTTAGCCATCATCTTAAGCATGGTATCATATCCGTTTGGATTTAAGTCAGTATGAAGCATGATTTGAACCATTCCAACACCTGTGATTAGAGGAATTACTGCTTTTGAGACTTGCGAAAAAGTAATGTTCCAACTATTTTTCACTTCTTCACCTGTCATTTTATGCAAAACAATAGTAATCAAAGCAACCAATATAAACGGAATGGTTCCAGGCAAATATGCATATTTAAACGCATAAGTTGTTCCCTCAACGCCAAAAATAGCAGGAAAAGAGATGTTTAGCGATGCTAGAAATCCTTTTAATTTCAAAGCAGGAATACGAGTAATAACTAATATAGCAGAAATTAAAATATAAGGTAGCCACGCATTAAAAAGTGAGATATTTTTAACCGAACTTTCACTTTTGCTTTCTACTATATTTCCAGTCCAACTATCGTCCCATTTCTCTTTTGCAGGAAAATCCCAATCTTGCTTTGGGGTTAAAATTTTTTTCTTAGCAGCAAAAACCAAAATACCAAGTGATACAATACCTCCAAGTAAAGAAGGAAGCTCAAAGCCCATAGTAAGTGACGCAAAGATATAAGGGACTAAAAAACTAACCGCACCTAAAATCGCAAACGGAATGATAGGAAGTGCATCTTTAAAACTTTTGTTTTCTCCAAAAATTTTCACCATCAAACCCACAACTAGCATAGGCACAAAAAATCCACCACAGGCATGAATGATAGCCGTATAAACACTTACATCTTGCATAAACACATCGACTGATGCTCCACTTGCTTCGATTTGAGATGCTATTGTATTTTTAATCCCAAAAACTGGCGTTCCAACGGCACCATAAGAGACAGAAGTCGAATCAAATATAAGTGTAGTCATCGCAGCTCCTAATGCTGGAAAACCAAGACCAACCAAAAGTGGAGCAGCCAAAGCAGCAGGAGTTCCAAAGCCAGCAGCACCTTCTATGAAAGCACCAAAAGCCCAACCGATGATAATCACTTGCACTCTTCTATCGGTAGAAATATTACTAAAACCTTTGTTTATTGCCGCCATTCCACCTGATATTTTTAGAGTATTCAATATCAAAATAGCACCAAAAATGATGACTAAAATGTCAAAAGCTTTTAAAAATCCAAATAGGGTAAAAGCACCTAAAATATTAAGATCCATTCCCCACACAAAATATGCGATTCCAAAAGCTAAAATCAAAGCTGTTGATAGAGAATATTTAGATGAGATTTTAAAACCAATCATCATCACTAAAATTACCACAATGGGTAAAAACGAAAGTAAAGTATGTAGCATGTTCAACCTTTAAAATTTTAATATTACTGCTATGTTAATGTAAAAAAATAAAACTATTCTTATATAGCATAATAAATATCAAAATACCAAAAAAATATAATATTGATAGTACAATAAGTAACACTATTTTTTCTTACGCTGTTTTTTCTTTCGTTTTTTTTCATTTGGTTTTGCAAAATAGATCAGCTCTTCAGTCGTCATGACATCTTGAGGTAAATTTTGCAATGACATCAAAAAAATCTGCATAGCCGAATTTGCATCCCAAAATGCTCTGTGATGTTCGCCTTCCTCAATATTGAGTTCTTCTCGCAAATTATCTAAACCATATCGTTTTGCTTTTATAGTTTTTTTTGCTAAGTCAATCGTACAAAGTTTTCTGTTAAGTAAAGGCGGATAACCATTTTGCACAAAAGAATCTGATATAAAATTATAATCAAAACTTACATTATGAGCTACAAAAACCGCATCTTTTAAGAATAATCTAAAATCGTTTAATACTTTAGATAATGCTGGTGCGTTTGCTAACTCTTCAGTCTTAATGCCTGTTAATTCACTTATGACTTCTGGGACTTGTGTTGCATATACTAAAGTATCAAATCTATCTATCACTTCTCCATTTTTAAGCAAAATCGCACCAAGTTCGATGATTTGTCCGCTTTGTACATCGTTTGCCGAACTTTCAATATCTACTATGCAAAACATTTGCTCTTCGATTAGAGTATTTTTTGTTTTTAAAGTAACATAATTTTCATTGGTTTTCATGATGGGAAAACCCAATAAATTTAACTCTAAAAAATCTTCATACTCTTTTAATTCATCAATTTTACCAAGTAAAAATTCAACACTGCTACGAGGCATTTCGCTTTTTGCCAATCTTCTTGCTATCTTATCAAATCGTTGCATAGTTACACTTTGAGTGAATTAATCGCACTTGCATAATCTTGTGAGCCAAAAACATAGCTACCAGCTACTACTATATCAACTCCTGCATCATCAAGCTCTCTAACATTCAAGCCATTTACTCCGCCATCAACTTCTATCAAAACTTTTGCTTCATGTTTATTGATCATATGCCTTAAAGCCTTTGCTTTTCTAAGTACGCTAGGGATAAAATCTTGTCCGCCAAAACCAGGATTTACACTCATGAGTAATACCATATCAATATCACCAATCAAATACTCTATACTCTGCAAAGGCGTATGAGGATTTAGCGTAACTGCTGGACATATACCATAACTTCTTATCTTTTGAATAAGTCTATGTGGATGCTTTTCTTCTTCTATATGAAACGATAAAAATTTTGGCTTTAATGGTGCAAAAAGCTCGACAAAAAATGAATTATTTTCTACCATAAGATGAATATCTAGTGGCTTAGTAGATACTTTAGCTACCGAATTTACAACAACTGGTCCTATAGTTAAATTTGGCACAAAATGCCCATCCATGACATCTATATGAACCAAATCACAGCCACTATCGCAAATAGCTTTAATCTCTTCATTTAATCTCCCAAAATCCGCAGATAAAATACTTGGTGCTACAAACATAAAAATTCCTTATAATCTATTTTGTTAAAAAAAGTGTTAAATTTGTACCATTAAGCTCAAAATTTACTTGAGCTCCTTTGGTATTTTTTTTATGCTCAAGAACATCTTGAACATCTTTATATGCCCTTGGCATAGTAATATTTGCTTGTATATTTTTTGTCTTGAGTTTTGCAATAAGTTTGCCACCTATCATGTTGATTAGTTCGCACAAGCAATCAAGCAAATCATCATCCCCATAACTCTCATCTAGCAAAACAGCACAAACTTTTTTTGCTATATTTTTATCAAAACACAAAACCATCATACCCTCAATTTGCCCATAAAAAGCTATAGCAACTGCAAATACTTCCTCATGATGAGTAAGATCTAAATCTTGGATTTTAATGCTCGTTTTTTGAAGCTTTTCATGAGTCATGGACCCTATCATTTTTAATGATACTTCTGTGATAAGAGGTAAAATTTCTACAAGTTTTTTTGTGATATTTTTTGGATGGCTCATGACTCCTCCTGAGTCATCTCCTAAAAGTTTTGTATCAGAAAAATACTCATTTAAATCTTTATAAAGCAAAACCCCTGCATCTTCAAGATCGTTTTTTAAGGTTTGAGTGATACTATGTTCGGTTAAACCACAAACCGATATGCTAACTCCATGTTCTGCTCCTGCTGTAGATAGTTTAGAGATAAAATTTACTGCATGAACATTGACAGAAGAGACTTTACTAGCCTCAAAAAGATAAAAACTAAAACCTAGCTTTATAGCATTTTGGTGATGAAGCATGTCAAAATCATCAGCTAAACTCGAATCTAAAAAATCTTTTAAAGTATAGATGACCGAATTTTTTTTAATATGGACTTGTATTATGCGTGAAAATGTTCCTAATCTTGAATGCCTAATTAAATATTTATATCCATCATCTTTTAAGGCTAGATATTCCTCATTGTCCTTTGCCGTTTTTGGTTTATATCCTAACTCCAAAAGCTCCATAGAGATCTGATTTTTTTGTTCTTTATTGTTGCTGTAGATTAAAATTTTACATTCATGAGGGTCTTTTGGCGGATTTGCAAACAAACCTCCTATCGCCTCTGTGTCAAACAAAGAAAATGGTACTCGCTTATTATACATATCCATAATCATATTAAATTTTTTATTATCATAATCACAAAAACCTATCATGGCTCCCGTAACATTGCCTATGATTTGAAGCTGTTCTAAAACAGTACTCAATCCTCTTTTGTTGAAAAAAATGATCCTTTTTAATGATACTAAGACAACTTCACATCTTGATGAAGTTATCAAATTTATATCTTGACCTGTAATTACACTTCTTGCATTTCCACCATCTAAAAAACCCTGAGGAGGAAAAATAGCTAATTTTTTTTTAATAATCGGCTTCATGTTCTAGCTCACTTATAGCCTCATAAAAAAATGCAAATTCTTGATCGCTAAATGAATAATTTAAATCAAATAAAGAGTTGATACCACTTTTTAAACACATGTCTCTGCTCATTTCATAATTTATCAAAAGGATTAGATATGAAAATATCTCATTTTTTTCATCTTTTGTCTTAAAAATTTCGATAATATCGGATTCAAATTCCCATTTTTGTGCTATCAATACTATCAAAGAAAAAATATCATATCCACTTAATTTATATAAAATCTTTTCATAACTAATACTTTTTTGGCTCATGATAAGCTCAATATCTTCTTTGTTTTCACAAAATAGACTCTCACATACCGAAATAGAAGCTGTAATTAAAGTAATCATGGAGTAAATATTGTTGTTTTGAATATCTGCTTTTTTGAGCAACGCCTCCCATTTCATCATAAATGATGCTTGTAATTCATAAAAAAAAGAGTTATTTATATTAAAAAACAACCACTGCTTAGGAGCTATCAAAACAGAATAATAGCTTGTCAGCATCTGCTTAACTCTTAGCATTCCTAAAGCTCCAAATATTTGTGTGGGATTTTTTAATTCATCTTTAAATCCATAAATCGGTTTATTTACAACACTTTGAAAATAATTAAGCAAAGCTTTATCTAAAGCAGCTATTTTAGCAGCCTTAATCAAATCTCCACTATCTAAAGCCTTTTTGCACTCTTTAATGATAGCTGGAATTGGGGGAATTGTTTTTATATACTGATCAATATCTTCTTCACTGAGCATAATTTACCTTTTTAATTTAAGGCACTATTATAGCAGGTTTTTTTAAAATTTCACATAATTAGCAATATTTACATATCCAATATCACCTATTTTAATTTCAAAATTAGCTTTAGCTTTAATTTTTAACATCTCTTCATTTTGCAATTTAACTATAATGGTCTTATCAGCTCCATTAAAAACAACTGAGCTTACCTCACACTTTATCTTGCCTTCACAAACATCAAAAGAACAATCTTCTGGTCTTATACCCATGAGTATATTATTGTGATGAATAAAACTAATCTCACCTATAAATTTTGCCACATGTTTTGTCTTTGGCTTATAGTAGATATTTTTAGGCGTATCAATTTGCTCTATAATCCCACCATTTAAAATAGCTATTCTATCACTCATGTTAAGTGCTTCAAGTCTATTGTGAGTTACCATCAATGCACCGATGTTTAGCTCTTTTATAATTTGTCTTAGCTCTATGGTCACAGAATGTTTTAAATTTGTATCAAGATTTGAAAAAGGCTCATCTAACAAAAGTAAGTCGGGCTTCACAATCAACGCTCTAGCAATAGCTACTCTTTGTTGCTGTCCGCCTGAAAGCTCATGAGGACCTCTTTTTAGCAGTGGCAAAATACCTAAAATTTCACTTATCTCATGCACTGCTTTTTTCTTTTTCTCTTTACTAGCATCTTTTAAGGCAAAATCAATATTTTGCTCAACACTTAAATGAGGATATAAAGCATAATCTTGAAAAACAAAGGATATATTTCTTTTTTGAGGAGTTAAAAAAGTTTTATCATCTGCTACTATATTTTCATTTATACTTACACTTCCTGTATCATTTTTTTCAAGTCCTGCTACAATTCTAAGCAGAGTACTTTTACCACATCCACTATCTCCAAGTAAGGTTACGATTTCTGAACTTTGCACCTCTAAACTTATATTTTTTAAAACTTCTATATTATCAAATTTTTTTGATATATTTTTACATTCTAACATTTTTACCTCATGGTTGTTTTTATTAATATAATAACAGGAATTAAGCTAATAGCTACTATCAATAAAGCTGGCACTGAAGTTTGCACTATCATCTCTTGAGTACTAAACTCTAATGTTTTTGTCGAAAGGCTTTCAAAGTTAAACGGACTTAGGATTAAAGTCAAAGGCAACTCTTTTAAAACCTCTACAAATACAACTATCAAAGAACTACCAAAAGCTGATTTTAGCAATGGCAAGTCTATTTTTCTTAATATTTGCATGTTTGAATATCCAAATATTTTACCAGCATCTTTATAATTTTTACTCATTTGCTCATAGCCATTTTCAAATACAGAGGTTGAAACAGCTAAAAATCTTACACTATATCCATATATCAACAAAATTATTGAACCACCCACCAACATATGAGCAATATCAAAAATCTCTCCAATTTTAACCACAAAACTATATAGCACCAAGATTCCAACCCCAATAACAGCACCAGGAACTGCATAGCCAACTTTTGAAAGCTGCTTAATCACTAAACTGATTTTACTTTTAAAATAGTATGATAAATAAACTAAACTAAATCCAAAAATAGTAGTACTTAAAGTAGCTATCAAAGCTAACTTAAAAGTATTAAGACAAAGCTGGATATATGCTTGATTGATCGTATCGCTAAACGAGATAAGAAACCAGCTTAGCATTCGATAAAATGGTATTAAAAAACCAAATAAAAACGGCAACGAGCATAAAAATAGTACAAAATATGCATTAAAACCTTTTAATTTAATTTTTTGAATTGGCTTAAAGCCTTTTGAAAAAGCCGAGTATTTTTTTGCTCTTCGTTGATAAATTTCAAGCGAAAATAAAACAAAAACAAAAAGCATGAGTATTGATGCTAATTTTGTAGCTTGAGTTAAATCTCCAACACTAAACCAAGTACGAAAAATACCTGCCACAAATGTAGAAACACCAAAATACGAAACCACTCCATAATCACTCATAGCTTCCATCATGACTAAACTAACTCCAGCTACAATACCTAATCGTTGAGCAGGAAGTATAACCTTGAAAAATATAGCAACTGGCGAATATCCAAAGGCTCTAGCTGCATCTATGTTTGATTGTGACATCTGCTTTAAAGTTGCTTTTATACTCAAATATACATAAGGATATAAAACAGAAGCAATGACAAAAATGGCACCTGGTAAGCTCATGATATCTAAAAACCAAAGCTCATTATAGCTAAGATGAAATGTTTTGCTAACCCAAGCAGTAAAACTACCTTCAGTTCCTAAAATTCCGCCATACATATAAGCAGCTATGTAAGCGGGAAAAGCTAAAGGTAATACCAAAGCCCATTCTAACACATTTGAAAGAGGAAATCGATAAGCTGTTGTAAGCCAAGCACTTAAAAAGCCAAAAATCAAGCTCAAAAGCCCACTACCAAACATGAGCAAAATAGTATTTTTAGCATAAGAAAATAGTTGATAATCTACTAAATGTTGCCAAGTTTCATTTGAAGGAGCAAAAATATAAGAAAATACGATTATAACGGGTAAAAGTAATATACCCGTTATAAAAGCGTGTGCCAAAAATCTCAAATTTATTTCCAGCCAACCTTATCGAAAATCTTAACCGCAGCTGCGTTGTTTTCACCAACTTTTCTAACCTCAAGAGTATCCTCTTTAAAATCGCCCCAAGATTTAACAATCTTTGACGCCTCAACACCTTTTACTACAGGATATTCAAAGTTTGCTTCCGCAAAAATCTTTTGAGCATCTGGAGTTACTAAATACTCCATAAATTTTTGTGCATTTTTAGTATTTTTAGCATGTTTTGTCATACCAATTCCACTAATGTTAATGTGAGTTCCTCTATCTTTTTGATTTGGAAAGAAAATCGCTACTTTTTTAGCAGCTTCAACTTGATCTTTATCTTTTTTATTTGTAATCATTTTACCTAAATAATAAGTATTCACAATAGCAAGTTCACCTATGCCATTTGCAATTGATTTTACTTGATATCTATCATGTCCTTTTGGTGGTTTAGCCATATTTGCCAAAACGCCTTTAGCCCAAGCGGTTGCTTTTTCTTCACCATCATTTACGACCAATGAAGCAAGTAAGCTTTGATTGTAAGTATTTGATGAACTTCTTACCATAATCTTACCTTTCCACTTTGGATCAGCTAAATCCTCATAAGTTGAAAGTTGTTCTGGCTTTACTTTATCTTTTACATAAACGATAACTCTAGCTCTTTTTGTCAAACCAAACCATTTGCCATCTTTGTCTTGTAGGTGAGTAGGAACTGCCTCTTTTAGCAACTTGCTATCAACACTTTGAAGCAAATCTTTTGCTTGATATAAGTTTGCAACATCTGCAGCCATGAAAAGATCTGCTGGAGTATTTTTACCTTCGCTCTTTAATCTTGCGATAAGCTCTCCTGCTTTTGCCTTTGTAACATTAACTTTGATACCTGTTTTTTTCTCAAAATCCGCATATAACTGCTTATCTGCATCATAATGTCTTTGAGTATAAAGATTTACAACCTCTCCTGCTAAAGCAAAAGAAGCAACTATAGAACTTGCCAATAAAACCTTTAAAGTCTTGTTCATGTTTTTTATCCTTTTTTAAAAAATATGTAGCATTATACAAGATTAAATATTAAATGATTATTAAAATTCATTTTGTAAAATCACTATAATTAAGACAAATAAATCTCTTTGAAATTTTGTTTTTTCTATAATTAATGGTATAATAAGCAAAAATAAGCTAAAAGGAGCATATGGTGAAAATTAATACTTCTGTCATTTTAGGTACATTTTTAAGTATTTTTATTTATGTAGCTTTAGGTGTTTTGATGTCATTTGGTAGTGGTGGAGACGATTTTGCTACTAGCTTAGGAAAAAGAGTAGTTATAATCATTAGCATTTTTCTTGGAGGCTTAATTTTATCGTTTGTACTAAAACCTACAAATAAGCAAATACAAGAAGAAAAACAACATCAAAATGAGTTTGAAACTCTTTATAAAATATCTCATGACCTTATGTTTAGTGCTAAAAATCTTAAAACTCGAATCAACGATGCTTTATATAGCATTAGCAAATACTTAAATTGTGAAGTTATCAGCATCGGAGTTTATCAAGATAAAGCAGTGGAAATTTTAGGACATAAAACAAATCTAAAAAATATAACTTTATCGGAAAAAATTATCCCTTCAAATATCTCAAAACAATACCCCTTAAAAGCATTTTCTTGTTTAGAAGATTATATAGCTAATTTTTTTATGACAAATGAAAAAAAAGAGTTTAGTGTTTTAAAATTAGATAAAAATATTGAGTTAAACACTTATATCTTACCTATCAAAACACCCTTCTCTATAAAACCATTTGGATTTTTTCTTGTAGCGTTTTCATCGCATAAAAATGTGTCAGATACACTACAAAAAGAGTTGGTTTTTTTAAGTGATTGCTTTGCATTTACTACAAATATAGAGCTTAAAAAAGACTCAATCATGCAAACCCATGAAAAGTTTTACAAACAACACAATGAAATAGATGAAAAGCTAGGAGTGTTTAATCATGTAAAATTAAACAAAACGATAAAGATTGAAGCAGAACGACATAGACGATATTTAACACCTCTTTCTATGGTACTTTTTGAAATTGATGATTTTAAAAATATATCAAATGTCTTAACAACAGAACAAACTGATACACTTAAAAAAGATTTTATAACCCTAATAAAAGACAACATTAGAAATACAGATATTTTTGGAATTTTAAAAGACGATACCTTTAGTATAATTGCTGCAAATACGGACTATCAAGGTACATATGTACTTGTAGGTAAAATCATGAATAAAATGAAAGGTTACAAGTTTTATCACAATTTAAATTTAACTTGTAGTTTTGGGATCACTAGCTATTCATCAAAAGATTCACCAGCTTTATTTGAAGAAAGAGCCTACGAGGCACTAAAAAAAGCACAATTAAAAGGCGGAAATAATTTCGATATTCAGTTGCTAGTGTAATACAACTCTTGTTAAATGGGGGGAGAGTTTTGTTAGTATCTCATAGGTAATGGTATTAAAAAAATTTGCCATATGATTTGCATCGTCAAAAATACAAATACTCTTAGCATCGCCTTGCAAACTTAAACTATCCATAGACATTTTTCCTAAAATATGTTGATTATTTTTAACCTTTAAAATACCCTTACCATCATATCGAAAAAGTCCATCTCCATAACCTACATCATAAGTAGAAATTATCATATCTTGTGCAACCTTATAGCTTCCTGTATAACCTACTCTATCACCTTTAAGAACTTTTCTTGTACTAATTTTATCTGCCCATAAACTTAAAATCGGCCTTAAATCAAATCTTCCAAAACTCTCATGCAAATCCGTATAGCCATAACTTGCTATACCTATCCTAGCATAATCATCATCAAAAGTTCCTCTTAAAAGTGCTGAAGAGTTTTTGGAGTGAAATACCAAATCAAATCCGTATTTGTTTGCAAGTTTTTTGCAAATCTCTTTTGCTTTTTTGAAAGTTTGCTCTTGTACAAAAAAATCACTTCCAAGCACATCAGCTCCATAAAAATGCGTATATACTCCCGTTAAATTCAACTCTTGTTTTGCTATTAATTCAAATGTTTCATTAAGCTCTTTGATATAAATTCCATTTCTTCTCATACCTGTATCAATCTTAAGATGAACCAAAGAGTTTTTAGGAAATAATGTTATAGCATTTAAATCACTTATCGTATAAGCAATTTTATCATTTTGCACAATATTTTCGGGATTTGGTTCTATCAATACTAAAGTTTGCTCAAAAAAATCACAAATCTTTAAGGCTTCATGACTATTTTTAACAACAGCTCTTTTAATACCGCACGCTGCCGCTAAAGGTGCAATCTCGACTAATCCATGACCATAAGCATTGTCTTTTAATACTATCATGATAGCACTTATGTCGCCTGTAAATGTGGCTAAATACTCTAAATTATGCTTATAAGCATTAAAATCCAAAACAATTTTTGCCATTACTTATCTTTTAAAGATTGTTCTAAAAAACATCTAATTTTTCTAGCTTGATAATCAAGCTTAAAAAAATGCTCATACACTTCTTTTGCATTCAATGTTGGATTTGTAGAAAAGTCATAAGCTTTGCTTACTTTATCTTGTTTTAAATTTGCATCTAAGAAACGATAAAATTCCTCTCTTATCTGCAAAAGTTTTTCCATTTCTATGTTGATGTTTTGTTCATTCATGACATACTACTTCTCTGTCAAAATTTTCATTTTATCATCTTCTAGCTTGATATAAAGCTCTTTTTTGCCAGTAAAATTATAATTTTGAGTTTTATAAATTTCATCAAAACTTATACGATATAAATTTGACTCGATATTATTTGGATAAGGACTAATAGCAATATTTTTAAATCGTATTATCTTGCTCTCTTTTTTTTGAAAAATAGCCCTTTTAAAACTTGTAAATTCTTCTTTGTTTTTGCCATCATAACGAATAAACCTATCATCATAAAACGATAAATATGCGTTTATATCGCTCCTTCTCCATGCATCTTGCCAAGCAAAAAGTTGAGATAAAATTGCACTCATGTCTTGTTTTGAAACTGCTATTTTATCATCTTCTGTGATGATAACTATAGCTTGAGTTGTGTTTAATAATTTGTCAAATTTTTTTAGTTCATCATTTTTTAAAGCAATACATCCTTTTGTCATGTCAGCTCTTGCGTCATTGTTTAGAGGATATCCGTGTATCCAAATGCCATGACCATCTTTATTTTGCAAAATGTCTAAATTGTTTGGGTAAGTCAAAGCAAACGCCAATGGTCCATAAAACTGATCTTGAGGGATAAATCTTTTTTGAATATCATAAGTTCCGACAGGAGTTTTTAAATCGCCCTCTTTTTGCTTGTCTCCCATTTTCCCAACTATAACTTCTTGAGTATATAATAAATTTTGTTTATAGCCTTCTTGCTTGTATAATTTAATATTTTTGACTTTTTTATTGACTATGATAACAGGAATATCAAACTCGTAAAAACCTATGCTCACATCTTTGTTTTGTAAATAATCTTGCCAATAAAGTGGGTCTTGTAAAAGAGATTGTAAATGTTTTTGCACGGAAGCTAAACCTTCATGTCTATAAATTTGTACTAAATTTGTCTTTGCATAAACATTTAAATAAGCAATAAAACACAGCAGGGTAAAAATTTTTTTCACAACAATTCCTTCAAAGTTAAGTATGATTTTTAAAATTATATAAAAACTAGCCTTAGGATTTGATAATTAATTCAATTTTTAGCCATGTTTTTTATTTAGAAGCTTATTGTAAGCTAATTATAGTAAAATATCCCAAAAATTTAAAATAAGGTTTGATTGTGCATAAAGTTTTATATATACTCATGTTTTTTTCCGTAGCAGTTTTTGGTGGAGAAGATATAGCAAGCAAAAATGCTGAATTATTTGGTGTTTGGACACTAATACCGCCATTAGTTGCCATTATTTTAGCATTTATTACCAAAGATGTTATCTTATCCTTGTTTATAGGTGTTTTTAGTGGTACTTACATGTTAGCTATCATGAATGATAATATTTTCGTCTCTTTTATTAAAGCGATTGTGGGTATTACACAACGAGTTATAGATTCGATGGCAGATTCATGGAATGCAGGCATTATGCTTCAAGTTTTAACTATAGGAGGCGTTGTAGCACTCATCACTCGCATGGGTGGAACAAAAGCAGTAGCAGAGTATTTAGCAAAAAAGGCAAAAAATGGAGTTTTGGCACAAGTTTCAACTTGGGTTATGGGTCTATTCGTATTTTTTGATGATTATGCAAATGCTCTTATCGTAGGACCTGTCATGAGACCTGTTACTGATAAGTTTAAAATCTCTCGCGAAAGATTAGCTTTCATTATAGACGCAACCGCAGCTCCAATAGCAGGACTTGCTATAATATCGACTTGGGTAGGGTATGAAATATCGGTCATAAAAGATGCTTACGGCATAATAGATATGACAAATATAAATGCTTTTAGCGTGTTTATACAAACAATTCCATATAGATTTTACAATTTATTCATGATATTTTTTGTTTTAGTTACTGCTATTATGAGTAGAGATTTTGGCCCTATGTATCACGCTCAACTTAGAGCAAAAAATGGTAGCGTTTTGTCTAAAAATCAAAACCTAAAAGATCCAGATGAAAAAGAAGCCCTTGAGGCAAAAGATGGAATTGAACTTAAAATGTCAAATGCAATTATACCAATTCTTGTATTGATTAGTGCAGCAATCATAGGCTTTTATTTAAATGGTCTAAGCTCGTTGGAGGCTGATTTTTTAAAAACAGCCAAAGATGGTGCGGTTTTGCCAACTTTTACATTTAGAGAAGCTTTTGGAGCAGCTGATGCTTCTGTGGTATTGTTTCAAGCAGCCTTATTTGCCACAATAATTGCTATCATGCTTGGAATTTATAGAAAAATATTTAATATAAGTGAAGCTATTGGTGTTTGGGTTAAGGGCTGGAAAACCATGATTATGACGATTGTAATTTTACTCTTAGCTTGGAGTTTAAGCTCTGTAATCAAAGAGATAGGGACTTCAAAATATTTAGTAAATATGCTAAGTGGCTCACTGCCTAGCTTTATACTTCCATCTGTTATTTTTATTTTAGGCTCATTTATATCATTTTCTACTGGAACTTCTTATGGAACTATGGGGATTTTAATGCCACTTGCCATTCCTTTAGCATATGCTGTTGGACATTCAAATGGCTTAGTAGATGTTTCGCTTCAAGAATATATCATAATGAACATAGGTGCGGTTTTAACAGGGGCTATTTTTGGAGATCACTGCTCTCCGATATCTGATACAACAATTCTCTCTTCAATGGGTGCAAGTTGTAATCACATCGATCATGTATCGACACAATTTTTCTACGCCATAACCGTGGGTATCATAGCAGTTGTAGCAGGATATTTACCTGTTGGCTTAAATATATCTGTTTGGTTAACACTGCCTATGGGATTTTTAGCTGTATTTTTAGTAGTTAGAATATTTGGTAAAAAAGTCTAGCATTTACGTTTAACATCTCTCATGAACAAAAAGCTCATGAGAGAATCTTTACGATAGTAGTTGCGAAATTTGTGCTTTTAATATATTGATAGCTACTCTATTTTTGCCACCTCGAGGAATTATGATATCGGCATATTGTTTTGATGGTTCGATAAATTGCAAAAACATAGGTCTTACTGTAGCTTTGTATTGGGTAATAACACTATCCATAGTTCTGCCTCTTATTTCAATATCTCGCTTTAATCTTCTAATAAAACATATATCGAGCGGAGCATCGACAAAAATACTCATATCGATCTCTTGCCTCAATCGTTTATCAGTTAAAAGCAAAATCCCTTCTATGATAACTACAGATTTATTTTGAAATGTTGTAAAACTTTTTTTTCTAGTATGTTTGACATAATCATATTGAGGCACATCTATACTTTTACCACTTTTTAAATCTTTTAAATGTTGCAAAAGCAGTGAATGATCCATAGAGCTTGGGTGATCATAGTTTGTTTTAATACGCTCACTCATGCTAAGATGACTTTGATCTTTATAGTATGAATCTTCAGAAATAATATCGATATCTTTAATATTTAACTCTTCTTTAAGTTCTCTATAAACAGTTTGTGCCAACAAACTCTTGCCTGATGCTGATGCACCCGATATGGCTATGATTACACAGGATTTTAATTGAGTGTTCATGATCTATCTTTTATATTTTTATTGGAATTATATCAAGTTTTTTTTAAATATATTTTAGCTCTTCTGGTTTATATTTTTTGCGTATAATTCTTTTACTATCTTCAATGCCCTCTGTTGTGCCTATAATCAATAAATTATAATCAGTTCCTATCAAAAAATCGCCCTTTGGCATAGGATAAAACTTACCTTTATTATCTTCAATTCCAACTATGCTAACATTTGTAATATCTCTTAAGTGTGCCTCTTTTAGCTTTTTAAACCTAAGCCAAGAATAATCAGGCACTTTAACTTGTTCTAGTGAAATTTGTGTCTCTCTTTGATATAAAATATTTTCAAATACATTTTGCATATCTGGTCTTAAACTTATCATACTCATGCGTTGTGCTAGCAGTTGAGATGGAGAAATTACACTATTAGCACCTAATTTTTTTAATTTTTCCACATCACTTTCTTTGTCAGCATTTGCCATGATAAAATATGGTTCTCGTTGTAATTCTCGTTCAAATAGTCTAGCAGACGCAATTTGAGCGATATTGTCAGCAACATTTTTACTTAAAGTAATCATACCTCTAGCACTCGAAAAATGACTTTTCAGCAAAGCTGTTTCTGTATGTGGGTCTTCTTTTAAAACATAAGGATAGCGGTACTCTTGAGCTAAAGATAGTATATTTTCATTTGGATCAATAACAACAAAGGGGACATGGCTTTGCCTAAAATGTTTAGCTAATTGAATGGTAAATTCATTATGATAGCAAATAACATAGTGATTTTTCAATCTTGCAATTTTATAAAGCATACTTCTTTCCTTTATAATACGAATCAAATCACCTTTTTCTAGCGTATCAACTAAGATACCTATGGAAAAAGAAAATACTCCAAAACCAAGTATAATGAGCGTAATAGTAAAAATTCGTCCCGCATCAGATATTTTGGCAACCTCGGTGAAACCAACAGTTGTAAATGTAATGCTCGCCTGATAAATGCCTTCCATGAGAGTAAAGTCATCTATCAAAACATAGCCTAATCCCCCAAGCATGATCATTAAAACGATAGCTATAAGGGGAAATCTAAATGGCTTTAATTGTTCGTATAATTCGTCATTGAGAGTTATTTCAGGAGTAACTCGCCCTTCCCAATTGAGAAAATCCGCAATCCTCTTCCCGACACTCACAATGGGGCTTTCTTATCTTCGATATTATGAATTTTTCTTTAAAGTTCTAAGGGTCGATGCTGCAACTTTTACTTTTCTTGTAGTTCCGTCTTCTAGCGTTATACGAACACTTCTTAGATTTGGTAAAAATCTTCGTTTAGTTTTATTGTTTGCATGGCTTACATTATTTCCTACCATTGGACCTTTTCCTGTAATTGCACACTTTCTTGACATTTTTTATCCTTTTTTATTTATGTTTATTTATTTTTTGCTTTTTTATATACTTAAGACAAACTATTATTATATCAAAATAAAATTAATTTGTGCTGATTGTCTGTCATAATAAGTGATAAATTGTAAAATTTTATGCTATTTTATATATTTATTTACATTCATGTAATATAATTAGACCAAAAAAAGGAAAACAATGAAGAAAAAAATTATATTGTCAATTTGTTTATTAGGCGCAACAGCTCATGCTTTTGATTTAAACTCTGCCATAAATGAAGGTTCAAAAATACTAAATAACACAAACAATACATCTATGCAAAGTGATTATCAAACACAAGGCTTAAAAAAGGCTTTAGAAATAGGCACAAAATACGCCATAGACTCTTTGAGTAAAGATGGTTTTTTGAAAAATAACGCAGTCAAAATCCCTCTTCCAAATCATCTTCAAAATACAGCAAATATAGCCTCAAAAATTGGCGGACAAAAATATGTAGATGATTTTATAAAGACCATGAATTTAGCAGCAGGAGATGCAGTCATGAAAACTACACCTGTGTTTATTGACGCTATTAAAAACCTTAGCATACAAGATGCACAAGCTTTATTAACAGGAAAAGATGATAGCATTACAAACTATTTTAAACAAAAGACAAATACTAAACTCTTAAACATAGTAAAACCGATTGTGCAAAAAGCAACAAAACAAAACAGACTAACAAGTTCATATTCTGCTTTAATGTCTGTGACAAAACAAAACAATACTATATCAAATGCGCTAAATAAAGCCCAAAATATAGCTGGAGCTTTCGGCATAGAGACAAACGATAATATGCCACAACAAGATGAAGATTTAGATACTTTCATTACAAGAAAGACTCTTGATGGAATGTTTTATATGATAGCTAAAGAGGAAAAAAAGATCAGAAATAACCCCCTAAGCTATAGTAGTTCGATTATCCAAAAAGTTTTTGGAAAATAAAATCTTCACAGCATTCATTTATTATTTGATTTGGTATTATCTATATTTCAGTCCTTTTTAGATAATATACACTTTTAAAAGGAAGATGGTGCAAAAGAAGGCTTGGTATAAGATAATTAGTTCAAATCGCATACTTTTGGTATCTCATGTATATCCAGATGGAGATACTATAGGCTCTGTTTTAGCTCTTTATTTAGTTTTAAAGCAGTTGAAAAAAAAGGTCAAAATATATAATCCTAGCAAAAACATTCCACGAAAATTTTCTTTTTTGCCAAATTTTCATAAAATTTCAAACTCTTTTGAAAAGGAAAATTTTGATCTTGTGATATATTGTGATTGTGCGTCTGTTGATAGAGCAAATACAAATATTGAACTATTTAGTATAAACATAGACCACCATAAAACCAATACTTGTTATGCCAATATAAACATAATAAATGAAGATTTACCGAGTGCGTCGCTTGTGGTGTATGATTTTTTAATGGCAAATAATGTAGCATTAAATAGAGATATAGCCTTGTGTCTTTATGTAGCTTTTGTCGAAGATAGTGGATTTTTTACTCATGGAAATTTAAACTCAAAAGTGTTACAAAAAATCGCTCATCTTGTATCATTTGGAGTTGATATGAATGTTGTTGCTAAGCAATTAAAATATTCATTGCCCCTTAGTGATTTTAGACTAAAAGAACATATTTATAGCAATTTTTCACTTTTAAAAAATGCGACTATATCGACTTGTATAATCAGCACACAAGATTTGCAAAAAACAGGTTGTAAGATTGAAGATACGAAAGATTTTGCAAATCTGTTGCTAAAACTTGCTAGTGTAAATTTAGCCATCTTAGTAGTACAAAAAAGTTTTAACATATATAAGATATCATTAAGAACTAAAGGAAATATTGATGTAGGCAAACTTGTTTTAGATTTTGGTGGTGGCGGTCATGAAAAAGCGGCTGGTTTTGAATGTGAAGCAAAAAACCCTAACGAAATAGTAAATAAAATAATCAACAAATTAGACGATTTTGTCTAAATAAAAATTAGGAATACTCATGAGAGAGAAAAAAGGAAGTTTTGGTAAAATTTTAATACTTTTAGTATTTTTTGGTTTGATAGGCGGACTTGTCTATCTTTACAATTCGACTATGTTTGAACAAAAAAAACCGAGCATAGCCTTAAACGACAATTTATATTGGAATTTAAAAAGCAAAATTCCTATCATGATCGAAGATGAAAGTGGTATTAAATTTGCACGAGTTACCTTAAGTGACCAAAATAGCTCTATCGTACTCATAAATAAAGTTTTTACAAAAAAACAGACAAAAGTCAAAATGTACGCTTCATTTCCTAGAACTGCTTTTTTTGACAAAAAATCAAAACTAGATTTGAAAGTTGAAGTCGCAGATAATAGCATGTGGAATTTCTTTATGGGAAATGAGGCTAAAAAAATTATATCCATTAAGATAGACACTCAAAAGCCAAATTTAAATATTTTAACAAATTCGTATTCAATCACGCAAGGAGGTAGTGCAAGTGTCATCTTTAAAGCAGACGATGAAAATTTGGACAAACTTTACATTAAGACAAATAATAATGACATTTTTTATCCAACACCATTTTATAAAAAAGGGTATTATATCTCTTTACTTGCTTGGCAACACAATCAAAAACATTTTAATGCAAGTGTTATAGCTCAAGATAAAGCGGGAAATAAAATATCTAGCAAGATACGCTTTTATCTTTTAGCAAAAAATTATAAAATTTCCAAATTAAAATTAAATGATAAATTTTTAGATGGAAAAATTAAAGATTTAGCTAGTCAATATGCTAGCGAAAATAATGCAAATCTAAGCAGACTTGAAAAATTTAAATTTATCAACGAAACTTTACGAAACAAAAATGAAGATCTAATTTCACAAATTACAAAAAAAATACCAACAATAATGATTTCATCATTTCATTTATCATCTTTTTATCCTCTAAAAAATGCTGCTGCTGTGGCTAGTTTTGGTGATCACAGATTTTACTCTTACAATAACACCCCCGTAAGTGAATCTTACCATTTAGGTCTTGACTTAGCAAGTACGGCACAAGCTAATATCAACTCAAGCAATAATGGAGAAGTAGTTTTTAGTGAAGAAAATGGGATATATGGAAACAATCTCATCATCTCTCATGGCTTAGGAGTATATTCACTTTATGGACACTGCTCAAATTTTGCTGTAAGCAAAGGAGATATAGTTAAACAAGGAGATATCATAGGCAAAACAGGACTTAGCGGACTTGCTTTAGGCGATCATACCCATTTTGGGATTTTAGTGCAAGGCATAGAAGTAAGGCCTGAAGAGTGGATGGATAGAAAATGGTTTCGAGACAATATAAGCTCTGTAATAAACGATGCAAAGCACATGATAGATAGAAAATGATAAGTTACTATTTGTTTGCTAAATTTTGGTACGATTTTTGCTACCATTTTAATTGGTATTAATGGAGAGAAGTATTATGAAACAAAAAACTATTCAACGATCAGTAAGCGGAGTAGGTATTGGATTACATAAAGGAATGCCTATAAAACTTAGCCTAGAACCACTAGAAGCAAATGAAGGGATTATTTTTTACAGAAGTGATTTAGGTGTTAGTATAAAAGCAGATGTAAATAATGTTATAGATACACAAATGGCTACCGTGATAGGCAAAGATAAGGCTGTAATTTCTACAATAGAACACCTTTTATCAGCCGTTTATTCATATGGAATAGACAATATCAGAATCTGCCTTGATAGTGCTGAAACACCTGTCATGGACGGAAGTGCAGCAAGTTTTTGTATGCTGCTTGATGAGGCAGGTATAAAAAAACTTGATACAAACAAACAAGTATTAATTATCAAAAAACCGATCGAAGTACAAGATGGAACAAAATTTGTGCGAATTACTCCATCAAACAAACCAACTTTTAGATATACGATTAATTTTAATCATTGTGCTATAGGACGACAAGAGTATAAATTTGAATTTAGCAAACAAGATTTTATCGAAAATATTTCAAGAGCTAGAACTTTTGGCTTCTTAAAAGATGTACAATATCTTAGAAGTAAAGGTTTAGCATTAGGTGGCTCACTTGATAACGCTGTAGTACTTGATGAAAAAAAGGTGTTAAATCCAGAAGGATTACGATATGAAGATGAGTTTGTTCGTCATAAAATACTTGATGCATTAGGAGACATATCCTTACTTGGTATGCCTGTTATTGGGGATTATGAGTCGTATGCAGGAAGTCATCATCTAAACCATTTACTAACAAAACAGATATTAAAATCATCTCAAAATTATGAAATAAAATTTATGGAAGAAAAACACGCAAAACTTTATGAAAAGGCTTTAGTATAGAATATTTTATCATAGCGACTTCATCGCCACTCTTAGTGGGCATATATAAAGATGGTGTTTTAATTCATGAAGTATCTAGCGAAGACAAAACTAGCGATGCCTTACCTATAATTATGAATAATTTATTGAAAACATATCCCTGTTCAAAACTTTTTTACACAAAAGGTCCTGGTAGTTTTATGGCTATAAAAATTAGCTATATATTTTTAAAAACTCTTAGCATTGCTCTTAAAGTACCTTTTTGTGCTTGTGATACATTTCAAATCAACTCAAATAACCCCATAAAAGCCTTTGGAAATAATTATTTTTTAAAACACAATAAAGATATTGTTTTAAAAAAATTTGACAAAGAAGTACTAAATAGTATAAAATTGCCGAAAAGATTAAACAATATAGATTTTACAGATGATTGTGAGCCTTTATATGTTTTGCCTGCAATTTAGGAGAAAATTTGAAAATAAAAATTCCAGCTACAAGTGCAAATTTAGGTGCAGGTTTTGATACCTTAGGACTTGCTATACAACTATACAATGAAGTGAGCATTACTTCATCATCAATACAAAGCATAAATATAAAAGGTGAGGGTAGCGACAATGCTTACATAAAAAGAAAAAATCCTTTTACAAATATATTTAATGAAACTATGTTGCAACTCACAGGTAAAACGCAAAATTTTCGTTTTGAATTTACAAACAACATTCCTTTTGCAAGAGGATTAGGAAGCTCTTCAGCTGTCATTGTAGGGGCAATAGCAAGTGCTTATCACATGGCAGGCTTAAAAGTAGATAAAGAGGTCATTTTAAATAAAGCATTACTTTATGAAAATCACCCTGATAATATTGCACCAGCAGTTCATGGCGGATTTAATGTTTGCATTGTTCATGGTAAAAAAGTCTTTGTGCAAAAAAAGTCTTTAAGCGATGAATTATCTTGCGTGCTTAGCATTCCAAACCAATCCATCTCCACTTCAAAATCAAGAACACTTTTGCCAAAACAATATAAAATAAACGATATTGTAACCAACATCTCTCACAGCTCTTTTATCACAGCCGCTTTTTTCAATGAAGATTGGGATTTGCTTAAAAATGGAGTCAAAGATAGTATTCATGAAGAACTAAGAATGAAACAGATGCCTATACTTTTTGAAGTAAGAGAGTTGGCTTTACAAAATGGTGCTCTTATGAGCACTTTATCAGGAAGTGGCTCTACTTTTTTTCATCTTGCTTATAAAAAAAGAGCAAAAAGATTAGTAAATATCCTAAAAACGAACTTTAGCGATATGAAAACTTTAGAGTGCGAGTTTGACAATGAAGGTTTTTTTATACAAAAAAGCTAAAAAAGATAAAAATTTTGGTATAATAATGACAATGATAAATTATCCCGTGCGAATGTGCATAATTTGTAAGGCACGACTTCACAAAAATAGCCTTTTTAGATATCAAATAAAACAAGGACAATTTGCCTCTTTTTGCGGTAAAGGAAGAAGTTTTTATATATGTGGAGAGTGTTTGGACACAGACGATAAAAAAATCGAAAAAATCCAGAAAACAAAACAATGCACTCAGATATTGAGGGGTAAAAAACTTAAGGAGATAGGGACTAAATGAGCGATAAGGTTAAAATAGTAGATATAGCAAAGGAGCTAGGCTTAACAAGTAAAGAGGTTATAGCAAAGGCGAGTGAAATAGACATAAGTGCAAAAGCTGCAAATAGTTCCGTAACAGTTCAAGATGCTGAAAATTTGATGAATTTTGTATTAACAGGAGTTGCACCTAAAATAAAAGAAAAGCCAAAAAGCATCAAAAAAACTCCTCCAAAAAAGACTACTCAAAATAAAAAAAGTACTCAAACAGACAAAAAAACACAAAAACCAAAAGAGGAAAAACAACAGACAAAAACAAAACAGAAGACACAAACAAAAGAAGTAGTCCAGCAAGACAAAACAAAACCCAAGCAAGAGATTAAAAAAGAGCCAAAAAAAGAAGAAAATCAAGAAGTCAAACTTGAGAAGAAAGAGTCCTTAGCACAAGCTAGTCTCAAAAATCGCAGAGGCAAAATAACTATCATTAAAAAAGCAAAAAAAATCTCAAAACCAACTATTCAAAAAGATCTCAAAATTAGTTCACAAGATCTAAAAAGTTCAATTCCATCTTCATTAGAGGCAATGTTTTCAAACACTCAAAGTGAAAGTAAAAGAAAAAAGAAATCCAAAAAAGTAACCACTGCAACAAAAAATAAGCAAGCTCAAAAAATCGATCTTTTAGAAGGTAATTTTAGCGATGAGATATATAATCCTGAAGATGAAATGATTGTGCTTCCTGACTTAACATTAAGTAAAGACGAGATGATTGAGCAAGCAAAACAGCCAAATATCAAAAAAACAAATCATACTCACTTTAGACATACAAACCATAACAATATATTTCAAAACCAAAGTGGCATAGGAAGAAAAACTAAACGAAGAAAAAGAAAATCAACCGATAAAGAGAACGAACAAATCATAACATCAATAGAAATTCCAGAAGAGATCAGAGTTTATGAATTTGCTGAAAAATTAGGAAAACAATCAAGCGAAATCATTTCGAAGCTTTTCATATTAGGAGTCATGGTGACAAAAAATGACTTTTTAGATAAAGATGCCATAGAAATTTTAGCAGAAGAGTTTGAGGTCGAAGTAAACATAGTCAATATTCAAGAAGAATTTGATTATGTTAAAGCTTATGAAGAAAAAACAGACGATTCAAAGCTAACACAAAGAGCACCAGTAGTTACTATCATGGGTCATGTTGATCATGGTAAAACTTCACTATTAGATTTTATTAGAAATTCAAGAGTAGTTGAAGGAGAATCAGGAGGTATTACCCAACATGTCGGTGCTTACATGGTACAAAAAAACGATAAAAATATCACTTTCATAGACACTCCTGGCCATGAAGCCTTTACGCAAATGAGAGCAAGAGGTGCCCAAGTTACAGATATAGTTGTCATCGTAGTAGCTGCCGATGATGGCGTAAAACCCCAAACAAAAGAAGCCATAGATCATGCAAAAGCAGCTGATGTGCCTATGATATTTGCTATCAATAAAATGGACAAACCAGCAGCAAATCCTGACATGGTAAAAACAGGACTATCAGAACTTGGCATTTTGCCTACTGACTGGGGTGGGGAGCATGAGTTTATCGAAGTGAGTGCAAAAACTGGTGCTGGCATTGAAGATTTGCTTGAACTGATATTATTACAAGCTGATGTGCTTGAACTTCAAGCTGACCCTACAAGAGACGCTAAAGCCACAGTGATTGAGAGCTCACTTGAAAAAGGCAGAGGTTCTGTTGCAACTGTTGTAGTCGAAAACGGAACACTAAAAGTGGGTGATACTATCGTAGCTGGTGTAGCTTATGGAAAAGTAAGAGCCTTACTTGATGATAAAGGAAATAGATTAAAACAAATCCGCCCTGGAGAACCAGGGGTCATCGTAGGACTAAGTGAAGTACCAGATGCGGGTGAAACGGTGGTAAAAGTTAGCAGTGACAAAGAAGCAAAAGAGTATGCTAAAAAAAGATATGATTATCTAAGACAAAGAGAACTATCTCGCTCGACTAAGGTGACACTTGATGAGTTAAGCGAAAGGATAGCAGAAGGGGAGATAAAATCCTTACCAGTCATTTTAAAAGCAGATGTTGGTGGAAGCTTAGAAGCAATCAAAGCTAGTTTAGAAAAACTTAAAAATGAAGAAACGAAAGTAAATGTCATTAGCTCTGGCATTGGTGGTATTAGTGAAAGTGATATTGCACTTGCAAGTGCAAGTGAAAATTGTGTGATTTTAGGCTTTCATGTAAGACCTACAGGAAGTGTAAAAGAAAAAGCAAAAAATTTAGGTGTCGAAATTAAAACTTACAATATTATTTATGACTTAATAGACGATGTAAAAGGATTACTTAGTGGCATGATGAGTCCTATCATTAGAGAAGAAAGTATTGGACAAGCTGAAGTTAGAGAAGTATTTGTTGTGCCAAAAATTGGAGCAATTGCTGGTTGTATAGTCAGTGATGGAAGCATCAATAGAGGTGCGAAAGTGAGACTTATAAGAGATGGAGTTATTGTTTATGAAAGCTCAATTTCGTCACTAAAAAGATTTAAAGATGATGTAAAAGAGGTTGCTAAAGGTTACGAATGTGGAATTGGCATAGAAAATTTTGATGATATTAAAGTGGGTGATTATATAGAAAGCTATAAAAATATAGAGGAACAAGTTAGCTTATGAATGATGCCATCATTAAAAGACAAAGAACGGCGAGTATTTTAAAAGAACTCATCCCTGAGATGCTTGCAAATCTAAGCGATAGTGAGCTTGCAAGTCTTTGTGTAACAGATGTGATATGTTCAAAAGGCAGATATGATGCGAAAGTATATCTTGACAAAATGGCTTATGATAAACAAGAACAACAAGAAATCTTATCAAAGCTACGAAAAGTATCACACCATTTGCAAAATCAATGTGCCATGACAGAAGGCTGGTATAGGGCTCCAAAATTTCACTTTGAATTTGACGAACAACTCGAAATTCAAAATCGCATTGAAGACTTATTTAAGCAAGTTCAAAACGAACTCAAAAAGGCAGAAAATTGTTAGAAGATAGTTTAAAACAAATCATACAAAATGAAGGTGGAGTTTTTTACGATACTCAAATAGCAAACGAAAATGGAAAAAATATTTATAGAGTTTTCATCACTTGTAAAGATGGTGTTAGTCTTGATTTGTGTGCGAAAATATCAAATATTATCTCACCCATACTAGATACCGAGCCACCCATGAAGGGGCAATATTTTTTAGAAGTTAGCTCTCCAGGGCTTGAGAGAAAACTTACAAAACCAAACCATTTTCAAAATTCTTTAGGCGAGTTAGTAAGAGTTGAGCTTGTAAATACTGAAAAAATTGAAGGTAAAATCATCAATGCTGATGAACAAAAAGTAAGCATAAAAGAAGAAGATGGCGAAGATATGGATATCAAATATGACGATATTTTAAAGGCAAAAACTTTTGTGATATGGTGATTAATGAAGATTTTTATTTAAATTTAGCATTAAATGAAGCGTGGAAATATCAAGGCTTAACCTATCCAAATCCAGCTGTTGGCTGTGCTATAGTTTCTAAAAATGGGGAGCTTTTAGCCTTGCAAGCTCACACAAAGGCGGGCAATTCTCACGCAGAACTTAGTGCTACAAAACAAGCTTTAAAGAAACTAAATCCTACATTAAAATTTCCTAAAAATCCAAATAAATTACATCAATACATTTTGAACAATCATGACAATTTTCTTAAAGATTGCACTTATTTTGTAACTCTTGAGCCTTGTTCTCATGAAGGCAAAACACCTTCATGTGCAAAACTCTTAAAACACATCAAACCAGCAAAAGTCGTCATAGGATATAAAGATAGACATAAAGCCGCAAAAGGTGGAGCTAAAATTTTAAAACAAGCCAATATAAAAGTAAAATGGTGCAAGGGAGATATAAGAAAAAAATCATTTGAACTAATAGAACCATTTTTATCATGGCAAAAAGGAAATTTTAGCTTTTTTAAACTTGCATTAAGCAAAAATGGAGTCATAAGTGGAGGTATCATTTCAAATAAAAAATCAAGAAAATTAGTCCATAAATTAAGAGATAAATGCGATTGTTTAGCTATCGGAGGAAATACCATACGCATAGATAAGCCAATACTAGATGCAAGATATTGCAAAGGAAAAGCCCCTGATGTCATGATATTATCTCGCAAAAAAAAATTTAACAGAAACATTGCTTTATTTAAAGTAAAAGATCGCAAAATTCTAATCACAGATAATCCAAACGATTTATTGTCCCCTAAATTTTGCATGATAGAAGGAGGAGAAGGAATGCTAAACGCTTTGCCAAAAAAGATAAAATACTTTTTACTTTTTAACTCCTCAAATTTTTTGCAAGGCAAAAATATCCATTCAAACCTAAACCTAAAACTACTTTGGCAAAGAAAAATAGGTCATGACAGCTATGGCTGGTATAAAAAAGCTTAAAAATCTCATGAGCAATAAAACCATACTTATAAGATCTGATTCGTCTTTTGATATTGGCACGGGTCATATCATGAGAGATTTGGTTTTAGCAAAAAATTTTAAACACAGAAAAGTGATTTTTGCCACTCAAAATTTGCAAGGCAACATAAATGAAAAAATCTTACAAAATGGCTTTGAGCTAAAAATACTAAAATCAGATAAATTAAAAAATTTTATAAAACTTATAAAAAAAATAAAACCAAAACTAGTCATCATCGACAACTACGCCATAAGCCATAAAGATGAAAAAAAGATAAAAAAGCAAACCAAAACTATGCTCATGGCACTTGATGACACCTACAAAAAGCATCACTGCGATATTTTGCTAAATCATAATATTTATGCAAAAAAATCTGCTTACAAAAATAAAGTCCCAAAACATTGCAAGATAAAATGTGGCAAAAAACAGACCCTTTTACGAGATGAATTTAAAAATCAAAAATCAAACACATACGAAAAAAACGGACTTTTAGTAGCCCTTGGTGGAAGCGATAGTAAAAATCTAAGCCAAAAAATATTAAAAAAACTTCCCTCCCATTTAAAAATAAATCTAGTAACTTCAAGTGCAAATCAAAACCTTAAAAAACTAAAAAAATATGTAAAAAACCACAAAAACATAACCTTGCATATAAACACAAATCAAATGGCACTGCTCATGAAAAAGGCAAAATATGGCATAATAACCCCTAGTGTTTTAGCAAACGAGGCACTGCTCATGGAGTTAAATTTTTTAGCCATAAAAACAGCAAAAAATCAAGCTTTGATGTATAAATATCTCAAAAATAAAGGCTTTGAGTGTATAAAAAATATAAAAAAATTTGAATTTAAAAAGATAGAAAAATATTTATGAATTTAGTTTTTAAAAATTTCACCCTTTTAAGTGAACATGAGCATAAAAAAGTACTAAGCCTTAGAAACGCAGACGAGATACGAAAAAATATGAAAACTACCCAAATCATAGAGCTTCATGAACATATAAAGTGGGTAAAAAATCTCAAAAATGATAAAACAAAATTATATTATGCTATTTTTTTAAACGATGAAATTATAGGTTCGATAAATTTAGTCGATATTGAGGACAAAGAGGCATTTTTAGGGCTTTATTTTAGTAAAAATACAAATCCGCTAAACTCTTCTCTTGCTAGTTGCATATTTTTAGATGAGATGTTTAAAAGTCTCAAAACCATACAGGCTGAAGTCTTAAAGCAAAATAAATATGCTTTGAGTTTTGATAAAAGCTTAGGATTTGAGCAAATTGACGAAAATAAAAGCTATATAAAACTCATCTTAAGTGCTAAAAAATGGGAAGAGATGAAACGAGAAAGATTAAAAATATTGATACAAAAAATACAAAAGATAGATTTTGATTTTAAGGATAATTGATGAGAGATATTATAGAAAAAACTTTTTTTGAAGTAGCCAAACAAACAGAGGCAAAATTAAGTGTAGAAAAATTAGACGATGATACGATTTTGCTCGAAAGTGGGCTAGATTCTTTAGGATTTGCTATACTGGTTGCATCACTAGAAGAAAAGCTAGAATTTGATCCGTTTTCTTTGAGTGATGAGCCATTTTATCCGAAAAGTTTTAAAGAATTTGTTGATTTTTACGAAAAGTTTAAGCCTTGAGTGATACACTAATAAATCTTATAAAAAATCCCAAAAACTCCTTTTGTGTTATAGAAGAAAAAAAAATAACAAAAGAGGATTTTTTATCTTTACATGTAAAAAATATCTCCGTCCTAAATGAAATAAAAAATGCAAATGTAAGCTTAAAAACTAACTCGAATTTGGAACTTTTAAAGCTTTTTATTTTATGTGATGGCATAGCAAATAAAATGCTATTTTTACCAAAAGATATAAACGAAAGCTTACAAAAAAACTACAAAAAACAAGCAAAAATAAGCCATGAAGTGTCTTTACAAAATGACATTTTGCAAGTAAAAAAGTTAGCTGATAGCTCAACACAAAAACAAGCTACCACTTGGATAGTCCCAACTTCAGGCACTACAAAAGAACCAAAACTCATACAACATACCCTTGAAAGCTTAAGCAAAAGTTTAAAAAAAGACATGAGCAAGGGTAAAAATTTTATCTATGGGCTTTGTTATGATTTGCACCGATTTTCTGGGCTTCAAGTATTTTTACAAGCCTTATATGGTAGCTCAACTTTGCTCATGAAAGAAGGTGATTTAAGCCAAAAACTTGATTTTTTTACAAAAAATGGTTGCAATATCCTAAGTGCAACTCCCTCATTTTTTAGAAAAATTCTTTTAAGTAAAAATTCACTTAAATTAAAACGAATTACCTTAGGCGGAGAAATAGTCGATGATAAAATCATACAAAGCCTAAAGCAAACATACAAAAACGCCAAAATAACCCATATCTACGCATCTACAGAAGCTGGAGCTTGTTTTAGCGTAAAAGATGAAAAAGCAGGTTTTAGTGTAGAGTTTTTGGATATTTTTAACATGAGCATAAAAAATGGCACTCTTTGGATAAATGAGTTAAATACCCATGATTTGGTGGAAATTAAAGGCAAAAGAGTGTATTTTAAAGGGCGTGATAGTGGGGCTATAAATGTGGGCGGAAACAAAGTTCAAGCCGAAGAAGTTGAGAGGGTTTTATTGGAGCTTGATTTTATAAATAGCGTAAGAGTTTATGGTAAAAAAAATCCTATCATGGGACATTTAGTTTGTGCGGACATAGTGCTAAATCACCCAAACGAAGAGCATTTGAAGCAAAAAATCATCAGCTACTGCAAACAAAAACTTGAAAATTTCAAAATCCCCGCACTCATAAAAATAGTCGATGAAATAAAAACAACAAGCAATGGTAAGATAAAAAGGAATTGAAGTGAAATTAGTCGTAGTTACTGGAGCATCGAAGGGTTTGGGCTTAAGTATAAGTAAGATTTTAACCCAACATTACAAAGTTGTAGGCATAGCAAGAAACAAAAGCGAAGAGTTTGAAAAGCTAGAAAAACAAGGAGCAGTTTTTGAGCCATTTGACTTTAGCCAAACTTCAAAAATACAAGAACTCATCGTCAATATAAACAAGAAATATGGCAAGATTTACGCCCTCATAAATAACGCCGCCATAGGCAAAGACGGGGTTTTAGCGACCATGCATGAGCAAGACATAAATGAGCTTATAAATGTAAATATAAAAGCACCCATCATCACCACAAAATACGCCATTCGCTCCATGCTTTTAAACGGAAGTGGCAGAGTCATAAATATAGGCTCCATCATCGGAAGCACGGGCTTTAACGGACTTAGCGTCTATGGAGCATCAAAAGCTGCACTTCACGGCTTTACAAAATCCCTATCAAGAGAAATCGGCAAAGCAAACATAACAGTAAATACCATAGCGCCAGGCTATATGCAAACTGATATGAGCTCGTCCATCGACGATGAAAATCTAGAAAAAATAAAACGAAGAAGCCCCCTAAAAAGACTTGCAAAAACTCAAGATGTGGCAAATATGGTAAAATTTTTACTAAGCGAAGAAGCAAATAATATCACAGGAACAATTTTTACAATAGACGCAGGAAGTACCGCATGAGGATAGGAAAATTTGATTTTAAACAAGGCAAAACTTTTATCATAGCCGAACTAAGTGCCAATCACAATGGAAATTTAGAAGTAGCAAAAAAGACGATAAAAAGGGCAAAAAAAGCTGGTGCTGATGCTATAAAGCTACAAACATATACAGCCGATATTTTAACTCTCGATAGTAAAAATGATGAATTTATCTTAAAAGGCGGACTTTGGAAAGGACAAAACTTATATGAACTTTATAAACAAGCCTATACGCCATGGGAATGGCATGAAGAACTTTTTAAGGTTGCTAAAAACGAGGGTTTAGAGTGCTTTTCATCGCCGTTTGACAAAACTGCTGTGGATTTTTTAGAACAATTTAACCCACCAGCTTACAAAATAGCCTCTTTTGAGATTACTGATTATGATTTAGTTACTCATGTGGCAAGCAAAGGTAAGCCTGTGATTATATCAACAGGAGTTGCCAAAAAAAGCGAGATAAAAGATGTTTTAAAAATTTGCAAAAACGAAGGCAACGAAGATATAATTTTACTAAAATGCACCTCCGCCTACCCTGCTCCGTTAGAAAAAGCAAACTTAAAAACTATAAAAGATATGCAAAAAAGATTTAATGTTCATGTGGGATTTTCAGACCATACTTTGGGCTTTTTAGCTCCTGCTGTTGCCGTAAGCTTGGGAGCGTGTGTAGTGGAAAAACATTTTATACTAGATAAAAGCATAGGGGGAGCAGATGCTGGATTTAGCCTTGATTTTAAAGAGTTTTCAGCCATGGTAAAAGCAGTGCGAGACACGGAAATACTTTTAGGCAAACCTAGTTATAAAGTAGTAAAAAAATCCCGCCAATACGCAAGAAGCCTATACGCTTCTAAACCCATAAAAAAAGGTGAAAAATTTAGTGAAAAAAACATCAAAAGTATTCGCCCATCAAACGGACTACATCCAAAATATTTAGGTAAAATTTTAGGCAAAAAAGCTACATGTGATATTGATTTTGCAACACCACTTAGCAAAAAACTAGTCAAAAACTTCTAAATTTATGCTATAATAACACAAAAGATATACAAAAGGATACATTATGACACAAACTTTAAGTGTAAGAATGGATAGTGAGGTTAAAAAAGAGTTTACCGCTTGGTGTAACGCTGTTGGCATGAACGCTTCAACGGCTGTAAATATGTTTGCTAAAAAAGTATTGGCTGAAAAAAAGCTTCCTTTTGAAGTTTCGATGGCTGAAGAGGATGAGTATTATGATGAAAAAGACGATCCTTTTTATAGTGAGTCAAATATGAAGTTTTTAAAAGAGGCAATTGAAGGCTTAGAAAGAGGCGATGTAGTCGTAAAAACCATGGAAGAGCTAAGGGCAATGGAAGATGCTTAATATAACATTTTTCTCAAAAGCGTGGAGCGATTATATTTATTGGCAAAACAACGACAAAAAAATCTTAAAAAAGCTAAACATACTTCTAGAAGATGCAAGACGAAACCCTTATGAAGGTTTAGGAAAACCAGAGCCATTAAAAGGTAATTTAAGTGGTTTTTACAGCAGACGCATCGATAAAGAACATAGACTTGTTTATAAGGTTGAAGAAGAGATCATTTTTATAGCTTCAGTTAAAGGACATTATGAACAATAAAAAAATCTTCATCGCTCCTTACACGAAAATGAGTGATACTTTGCGAAAAAGTTTGGAAAATGATAATGAATTTTTAGGCTTTATCGACAAGGTGCAAACGGGTGAAAACATCAAAAAAATTGATGAAATAAACAGCAAATTTGACTTCATACTTATCCATAGCCCAAATCATTTTGAAAGCATTTACAAAGATTTTTTGAAAAAAATTCCAAAAAATAAGATAAAAAAAGTTGAGCTTATTGATGGGGAGTATAAATTTTTATGTCATCATCAACTAATGGCTAAAAAAATGATGCAAATTCCACAAACTTTTAAGCGTTTTGTTTTTAAAAATTTGGCTTTATTTTTAGATAAGATAAATTATAAGCGAAAAAATATCGTTTTTATATCGAAAAATTTTGTAGGTGGCAATAATAAATTTTTATATTTTGCTCTTCATGAGCAAGGCAAAAACCCAACACTTCTAACCCAAAATCAAAACCAATTAACAACTCTCAAAAATCACTCCCTAAAAGCTTTGCATATGAAAAGCTTTAATGCTCACATAATCCTTGCAAGTGCAAAATGGATTATCGTCGATCAAGGTGATAACAACGAGCTTTTATATCTAAAAAGCCCAAAACAAAAAACTATGCAGCTATGGCATGGCATACCACTTGAACATATGAATTTGCTAACAAACATCACTTACGATGCTTTTATTTCTACGAGTAAATTTGTCAGTGAAACCGGCTTTAAAAAGGTCTTTTTAGCTAAAGAATTTTTGGATTTTGGCTATCCGAGAAATGATGTTTTTTTGAAAAAAACGCACTCAAAATACGAGCTACTTTTCACAGATACCAAACTTTACAAAATGGCTCAAAATGCCAAAAATGAGGACAAAAAAATCATATCTTACATGCCTACTTGGAGAGAAAGTTTACTAGCTGATACAAAAAATCAAACAGATTTAATGGGGCTTGATTTTGTGGCATTGGATAAATTTTTAGCCACTCAAAATACTTATTTTATACTAAAACTTCACCCATTTATGAGCGATAAGATGGAAGATTTTTTACAAACATACAAACTTCAAAATATTTTCTTACATGAAAGCAAGGGCGATATTTACCCTATTTTAAAATACACCGATATTTTGATAAGCGATTATTCAAGTGTGTATTACGACTTTTTACTTCTAAATCGCCCACTGATTTTCTACCTTTACGACCATGGACAATGCTCAAAAATGAGCCATGGATATATTTATGAGTTTGATGATTATAGTCCTGGTGAAAAAGCTTTTAGTCAGCATGAACTTCATGAAAAGCTAGATAAAATTTTAAGCAAAAATGATGATTTTGCAGAGCAAAGAGAAGAGCTAAAAAACAAACTTTTTAAATTTCAAGATGAATTTAGCTCAAAAAGAATAATGCAAATATTATATAATTAAAACTTATATTTTATCCATCTTCTCATACTCAATCTTAGCAATATTTCTATCTTTGCTTGAAAATTCTATGCCTAGAAGGTAGATATTTTTATCTTCACTAAGGTATTTTTCATGATAATTTTTATCTTTGATTTGTTTTAAAGCTGTGCTATCATCTACTTTAAACTCTATAATATAAATACTATCATCAGTCTTTATACTCAAATCAATCCTGCCTTTATTTGTGATATCTTCAGCGACTAAATCAAAACCTAAAGCTTTCATGTAAGCGTAAAAAACACTCACAAAATACCCCTCATATTCGTATAGCTTATTTTTTGTAAAAAGATTGTAAGGAATGGAAGCAAAAAGGGCTTTTATGTTGGTTTGAAGTTTGGTAAAGTCTTGTTCTAAAAAGGCGTATAAGATATTGTCATTTACGAGAACTGAACTTTGAATTTTACTTAAATAATCAGCAATGCTAGTCATGAGAGAGACTTTTACTTCTTTATTTGGAATGCCTAATTTATATCTCACACCCTTTGGCGTATCAAAATGCTTAGTTATAGTAAGATAGCCCGTTTGCCACATCAACGTTTCAAGTTCTATAAAATCCACATCAAAACTATCAAGCATCATGTCATCTTTGATGATATGTTCTAAGTTTGGTAAAAAGTAGTTATTTTTCTCCATGATTTTAAGCAAAAATGTAGGTGTTGCGGTACTAAACCAATAATTTCTATATAAAAAATTATTTGAGATAAGAAGCAAGATGTCAAAAGGATTATACACACTTTGACCTAAAAATTTATATCCATTGTACCATAGCTTAATCCTATCAAGGTCTTGACCTTTTAAATGCTCTTTAAAATCATTTTCTAAATCCTCTTGAGTGTAGCCACAAATGGTTGAATATTTAGGGTGCAAGGTGATGTCTTGAATGTTATTTAGTCCCGAAAAAAGCGATACTTTTGAAAATTTGCTTACGCCCGTGATAAAGACAAATTTGATATACTCATCGCTTCCTTTTATGATGGAGTAAAAGTGCTTAAGATCATCTCGTCTAGCTCTTGCAACTTCGGTATTTTCGATATTATCTAAGATAGGCTTGTCGTATTCGTCTATTAAGATGACTACTTTTTTGTTGTATTTTTTGTAGGCTTTAAATATCAGCTCTTGAAAACAAAAAGACACATCGCTATCTTCACATGTTAATTCTAATCGTTGTTGATTTTCTTCTAAAGTCTTCATGACTGATTTTGCAAAACTCTCTTTAGTGGAAAAATTGCCATCATTAAAATTTATCCTAATGATAGGATGGCTCTCAAAATCATATTTATCATAAATATAAAGCCCACGAAATAGCTCTTTATCCCCTTCAAAAATGCTTTTTAAAGTGTCTAAAAACAGACTCTTGCCAAAACGACGAGGGCGAGAGAGAAAATAGTATCTTCCATTTTGCATCAATTCAAGAGCTAGTTTTGTTTTGTCTATATAGATATAATCTTCTTTTAAAATATCTTTTAAAGTCGATATTCCTATAGGTAGTTTTTTAAGCATCCTTTCTCCTTTTTGGTATTATAACATATTTCATAAGCTATTATATAATTTTAAGAAATATTGTAAATTTTTTATTTAAACTGCCGATATTAGGGAGCAAAAATTGTAAAATCAGCCATGAAGGTTTTGTGAAAAAATGAAAAAACTCCTTTTTACTCCCGGTCCTGTGATGATGGATAAGAAAATTTTAAACATTGGCAAAAAACAGCCATATTATTTTAGAAATGAAGTTTTTTCAAAAAAGCTTTTAGAGTGCGAAAAAATGCTCTTAAGCCTTGCAAATGCTCCAAAAAATAGCAAAGTGATTTTTGCAAGTGGAAGCGGAACTCTTGGCATGGAAGCTACGATTGTCAATCTTCTTAGCCCAAAAGATAGCACAAATGTCATAAATGGTGGCGGATTTGGGAAGAGATTTTTGCAAATTTGTAAGCACCACGATATAAAGACAAATGCCTTACAAGACGATTTAAAAGGCTTTGACAAAAAAGCAAAAACCCTACTTGTAAATGCTCATGAAACAAGTAACGGAAAAGTATATGATCTACAAAAAATTGGTTCGTTTTGTAAAAAATACAACACTTTACATATAGTCGATGCTATTTCGGCTTTTGGCTGTGATAAAATCGATATGAAAGCCCAAAACATAGACGCTCTTATCGTAAGTTCAAATAAAGCCTTAGCCCTGATGCCTGGACTTGTGATGATAATTTTAAGCAAAAATGCACAACAAAAACTAGTGCAATCAAAAAGTTTTTATATGAATTTTAAGGTGTATTTACAAGACATAAAAAGAGGACAAACGCCTTTTACCCCACCGATTAGCACTATAAATCAGCTACACAAAAGACTAAAGCAGTTGCAAAAAATAGGCATAAAAAAGCAGATAAAAAGAACAAAAAAAATAGCACTTTATTTTAGAAAAAATATAAAAAATCTACCCCTAAGCTTACATGTAAAAAATATGTCAAATGGTATGAGTGCATTAAGTCTAACAAACGGAGAAGACGCAAGAGAATTTATCAAAAAATTTGAAAATATTTATAATATAAGCTTAACTCCAAGCGGAGGAGAGCTGGGCAAAAAATTAGTAAGAATTGCTCACATGGGAGAGCTAAGAAAAAAACATGTAAAACACCTCATAAGGTGCTTAAACAAATACTTTGGAACAAAAAAATGAAAGCACTTTTAATGGCAGCTGGAGTAGGCTCTCGAATAAGCCGTCATCTTAACGGACAGCCAAAATGTTGCGTAAAAATTGGCAATGAAATGCTTATCGTAAGAACTTTTAAACTACTTCTCGATCTTGGCATAAATGACATAGCCATAGTTACAGGATATGCAGAAAAATATATTTTAAATGCTTTAAAAGAGTATAAATTTACCCATTTTCAAAATCCATTTTTCGATATTACAAATTCCATCGCTTCAGCGTATTTGGCTAGGGAGTTTTTAGATGATGATATTATCATGATGAATGCTGATGTTTTTATCGAAAAAAAGGGACTTGAAGAGTTACTTCATGAGCAAAAAAGCCCCGTATTTTTAGCCGATAGCACAAGAATTGAAGACGCTGATTATAAATTTTATTGGGAAAATAATATTTTAAAAAACTATGGAAAAGAACTCACACATGAGCAGACAAAAGGCGAATATGTGGGTATTGCAAAGATAAGTAAAAATGATATCGAATTTTTTAAAAATGAATTAAAAAGATTGGTTGAAAGTCAAAAACACGACTACTGGTGGGAAGATGTTTTTTATGCGAATAATCAAAAAGATATTTTTATAAAAGATATCAAAGGACACTTTTGGGCTGAAGTGGATTATATAGAGGATTATGAGAGAATAAAAGAATATTTAAAGGAAAATCATGAATAAACTAAATAAAGAGTTAATCAATATAAAAAAGCAACTTGATAAATTTGATTTGCAAGGCAAAACTTACGAAAATGATGCAAAATATAAATTTCTACAAGATAAACTTCATCTTTATTTTGATAGTACAACTCATGATACAACAGATGCTGAAAAATATATAATGAACATCTTTTGGCAAAATGCCTATACAAAATACAAAGATGGCGGATATGTTACAAATGACTTAACAATAAGAGAAATTCGATATCCGTATGAGCTGATGCTCATGAAAAAGATGATAAAAAAGCATTGTAAAAACTTTGACTCTGCTTTGGAGCTTGGATGTGGCAATGGAAAAACTTGTGAATTTTTAAGCAATAAATTTAAAAATGTTGTTGGAGTTGATTTATCACAAAGTCAAATAGAAAAAAATCAAAAAAATAACTCTCATAAAAACATAAAATACCTTTGCCAAAACGCATTTGATGTTGATGAAAAGTACGATTTTGTTTTTGCTAGCGATATGTTTACATGTACGCCAGATAGTGAAATGAAAGCAATGTTTAAAAAATTAACAAATTTACTTAAGGGGGGGGGCGTCTTGCTTGTTAGAGAAAGTAGTAAGATTAGTGGTAAAGATGAAAATTACGCTAGTAAAAATTATGTGGCATACTATAGAAATCACAAAACTTACACAAAAGGTATTTTTAAGCCATATTTTGTAAAAAAATACCGCAATTACGGCTATAGCGCATATCATTTAGGTAAATATTTTAGTGTTTTTGGCGAGAAGCAAAAAGAAAAAATCAAAAAAAATCCCAAACTTTTTAAAAAAATTGTTAAAAATTTTGTAAATCCACATTTAAGAACATCGCATTTTTATGTTTATAGGAAATTTTCATGACAGATTATTCTTTGCTAAAGCAAGTATTTTTTGAAAAATTAGCAAATAAAGATATCAAAATAGTTTCATTTGATATCTTTGATACTTTAGTATTTAGAAAATGCGGACATTATGAAAAAGTTTTTGATGAATTAGGAGAAAAAAAAGAAATCAAAAAAGTCTTTGAAAGTGCTGAAAATTTTAAGAATTATCGAATTGAAGCAGAAAAACAAGCAAGAATAAAAAGCAAAGAAGAAGAAGTAACCTTAAAACAAATCTATTCACAACTCCCATTAAGCAGAAAAAAACAAAAAAAATTTTTAAAACTTGAACTTTTAGTAGAAAATGAAATGATTATTATAAATTACCAAATACAAAACTGGATTGATTTAGCTCATAAAATGGGTAAAAAAATTATCTTAACTTCTGATATGTATCTAAGCAAAAAGCAAATTAAAAAACTTGTATTATCAAAATTAGATAATTCTGAAAAAATATCTAAGATTTTCATATCATCAAACACTAAAAAAACAAAAGCATCGGGAAGTCTTTTTTTGCATGTAAAAGAAAAATTAGAGGTTGATTTTTCAAATATATTTCATATTGGAGACAATGAAAGAAGCGATGTGAAAATACCTAAAGATTTAGGTATAACATGCCTTTATTATGGATTTAACAGCGATGAGAAACAAAGTTTATCTCATGAGAGTTCTTACATACAAACAATAAATTGCAAGGCTTTACATGTAAGAAATTTATCTATTTTACAAAATCCATACAAAGATGAGCTTAAAAATTTTTATTATTTTTTAGGAAGTTCAATTTTTGCACCACTTCTATGGGAATTTAGTCATTTTTTGGCAGACATAGTTAAAAATCATGACATTAGTTCATTGAATTTTTTAACCAGAGAGGGTATTATTTTTGAAAAATATTTTAAAAAATTATATCCTAACATTCAAACAAACATACTTTACGCCTCAAGGACAAGCACATTTTTTTTGGATATTAAAGATTTAAGCGATTTTGATATTGCAGCTTATAAATCACTAAAGATTGAAGAATTTTATAAAAGCTTATTTCTTGAAATTAACAATAAAAATATCAAAATAAATAAAGATAAACCTTTGGAAAAATCTAAAAATATAGTCTGTGGCGACCAAAGACTACTTGATATCATCTTAAAAGACATTGATAAAAGAAAAAAAAAGATAAGGCTAAATTTTAAAAATCAAGCTAAATTTTTACATCAATACCTAAAAGATAAAAATACAGATACAAATTCAGCCCTAGTTGATTTTGGTGGAAGAGGCACAACAGTAAAAAGACTCATTTGTAACTTTTTCGATCCAAAAAAAACAAAAAGCATATTGATGTTTAAATATTTAAATGGATACAGCAAAGCTCACAAAATTTTAGAATTTACATTTTTTCAAGATTTTGATAACCCACAAGGCGTTTATAAGGCCCTAAAACATACTCATGAATTTTTTGAAATCATATTAAATCTTGACAATAAAACTTGCGTTTCTTACGAAAAAGAAAATAACAAAATAAAACCTATTTTGCATTTGCCAAATTGTAATAAAAAAACGATTAAAAATATAAAAACTTCATTGTTTTGCGGAATTGATACATTTTTTAAAAATGCCATTTTTTATAATGTAGAAAAAAATAGCTTTAGCAAATCTTTTGTGTCAAGTTTTATAGCTAGACTTATAAACTACCCCACCCTTAAAGAAGCTGATTATTTAGGCTGTTTAGAATACGATGAAGGTAAATCAAGTGAATTTATTTATACAATAATCGATGATAATTATATAAATAAATCTGACAATTATAAATTATATGAGTTATACGCAAACTTTACTAAAAACCCAGACAAATATAAAAATAAAATTCCATGGATACAAGGCATGATATCTAAAAAAGATCCCGATTTTTTTAGCAAATTTTATGGAATAAAGCCCACTTATCTTAAAGATAAAATAAATAAAATCATAAAAGAATTAAAAGAAAAAAATATAAATAAAATTAATATTTATGGAGCTGGCGAAATTTTCATGCAATTTTACCCAATTTTAAAATACCATAATATTACCATTGATAAAGTCATAGATAAAAGAGCTTCATTTAAGCCATTTAGTGTATTATCTCATGAGGTAACTACTCTTGAAAATGCCCTTAACACAAGTAAAGTAAAAGATATATTAATCTGTAGTAATGCTTTTAAAGATGAAATTATGCAAGATATAAAGAAAATAAACAATAGTTTAAATATTATAAGCTAAGCTTATCCTAAAAATGCTAAACTTTTATAACCTTTTTCATTAAGTCTTGTGCTTATTTGTAAGAGCTTTTTTGTATAACAGATAAGAGAAAATATAAAGCGTTTAGCAAGCGAGATTAGGATGGATGTGCATGTTGTGGGCTTATAACCTTTTTATCTTCTCCTTAGGAACACCAAATTTTTCTAAATCAAAGCTAATCTGTTCTTCACGCCCTAGCAGAGTTATAAAGATAGCATCGTAATCATAATTGGTTATGTTTTTAGGGTTTATGTAGCGTTTGTCGTCGTTTTTAACAGATATATCTATTATCTTGTATTTTATGGTTAAAAACTTCTCTATGACTTTGCAAACTGAACTATTGCCATAGAGTAATATGTGCTTATATTTGGCATTTATATGCAATATTTGCTCTAGTAAAACATTGAAGTACTGGTAATAAATACCATGATTTTGCTCTTGAAGCAAATAATCACTAACAAAACGAGTGCATGATTGATGTTTGTATATATCTTTACAAGTTTTCATATATTTTGATGTTACATACATTTCATCTAAGTATCGCCTAGGCACATCTTGTGCATGAAAACCTCCTAATAAAAAATCTGATAGAGGTTTGGGGATTATTTTATATGCATGAGAATTAGTATATAGTTTTAGTATGAAGTCAAGATCGCCATTTACCCTGTGCATTTGCTCAAATTTGTACAATTTTGCAAGTGATGTTTTTACAAACAAACTCTGCGAACAAAGAGGCATTTCTTTCCATATATAACTCAAATCCAAAGCATCAATACTTTCAACAATATTTCCATTTTGTATCAGATTTACTCCACCATAAACAAAGTCTATATTGTCATTAAACTCTTTTGCTACCAAGCTTAGCACATCACTACTACTAAAAATATCTCCTGCATTTAAAAAGTTTATATAGCTTCCTGTGGCTTTTTCGATCGCTTTATTCATAGCATCATAAATACCCTCATCCTTTTCACTTATCCAGTAAGATATATATTTTTCGTATTTTTTGATTATATCTAAAGTTTTATCTGTGCTTTTGCCGTCTATGATGATGTATTCTATATCTTTAAAATCTTGCTTGATAACACTTTTTATAGTTTGTTCTAGCAAATCCTCAGCATTATAAGTTACGGTTACTATTGTAAATGTTTTGCTTGTCATGACTCAACTCAAATCAAAGATTATAATATCTTCATTTCTTATACCAAACTTCTTAATCAAATCTTTGATTATAGCTTTTTCTCTACCTAAAACAGAGATGATAACCTTATCAAAACTCATGTTTGGTATATTTTCTATGCTATATATTTCATCTTTACAAATATCAAGGCTTATAAGCTCACTTTTTTTATCTACCTTGGCAACTAGGTTTTTTCCAAGCTTAAAGCTGATATATTCAGCGACTATACCCGCACCATAAACTAGATATTTTTCATCGTTTTGTACAAGATGGCTTAATCTCATCGATAGTTTATTGAATTGCTTTGAAAAATCAAAATTGCTCTGCAAGTCTATATTTTCAGATTCTGTTGAGTTCAAAAGAGCAGAGTTAAGTTTCTTTCTTTGCTCTTCGTTTGCAAAGATATGACTTTTTCTAAATTGTGAATCTTTTTTAACAAATGAAGCATTTATCTGTGCTAAAGCTCCATCAAGTGGTCTGTTTAAAAAATCAAACATATCATAAATCACATAACCTAACTCATCTAAATATTTTACCATATCATAAAATTGTACTTTGTTATCGAAAAACTCAAAAAAAGAAAGCTCAAGTATAAGCACATCAACATTGTTAAGTAAAGCTTGCGATCCTTGCAAAACTTCTTTTTCAAAACCTTGTACATCTATTTTAAGGAGAATTGATTTATTTTTAAGATTATATTTTTGTATAAAACTATCTAAAGTTTTAACCTGTATCTCTCTTGGTTTTCCATTGGTGTTTTTTTCACTCTCAAAACATAAAGATGAACCTACTAAATCATCATGAACATTTATAATGCAAGCTTCTTCCTTTCTTCCTAAAGCACATAGCTCTAAGTCCATCTTCTTAAGATCTTTTGTGCTTTTTTCAATATATGACCAAAACTCTTCAAGTGGCTCAAAAAGTACAAAATGCGACCTTGGAAATACATCATAAAGTTCAGGAGTGCCATAAGCAACTCCAACATCAAGTACGACCTCTGGATAGTACTTTTGCTCAAACTTTAACATGTCCAAATGCTCTTTCATGCTTTTTCTTTGTTTGTTTATCGTCGATAAAACATCACTCATGTTTTTCTCCTTCTTATAAAATCGTTCTTTATCAAAATCAAAAACTATCTTTGCTTGTTGATTTGCGATAAGATGAAGTCTATTTTTATATTTTTGCTTATCAAAACCACTTAGATGAGAAAAATTTACTTTCTCATGAAGATTAGTAGCCTCATCAAGCATACAGATATCATAAAAACCAAATAAACTCTTCTCTCTTGCTATGATTTTATCACATTCTTCTACATATTTATCAAAAAAATCTCTGCTTAATTGCCCCCCTCTCATCCTAAAGCCACCTATGAGAGCATCGACTAAATGTATTTGGGAATGCCTATTAAACCTTGCCCATAAATCAAAATCTCCTGCGTATTTTAAGGAAGTATCTAGGCAAGAACCTGCTTTTTCCCACAAAGTCCTACGCCAAAAGGTTGATTCTTGTTGGATATGTTTTAAAGGCTGATAAAACTGCGAATATCGATTGTGTTCATGGGAGCTTCTTGTATTTAAGGTTCTATTTTTTGTATCAAAATTTGTATTTGCTCCACTTAGCCAACATACATCTTTAAAGGTAGAAAATATCTCAGCTACGGTAAAAAAAGCGTTTGTATGATACATATCATCAGAATTTATCCAAGCCATGATTTCGCCTGAAGATTTTTCAAAGCCTTTTTGTATAGCTTCATACATACCATTATCTTTTTCGCTTACCCAATAATGAAGCTTTGAGCTATACTTTTTGATAATCTCAACCGAATCATCACTACTTTTACCATCTATGATGATGTATTCAAGGTTTGGGTATCCTTGAGATAAAACGCTTTTGATTGTATATTCTAAAAAACTAGCTTGATTAAAATTTGGGGTCACTATACTTATCTTTGGAAATTTCATATCATCACTTTTTTGAATGTATCTATATACATTCCATCTTTTAAATCTGCATTATTGTATCCATAAAATGCTATATCATTTTTTAAAGCTGCTTCTTTATCGTTAATACTATCGCCTATAAGGATAGTTTGGGCTTTATTGTATGAGTGGTTTTTTAATATATTTTTCACAATCTTTTCCTTGCTCATAGGCGAGCCATTTATGGACATAAAATATGTTTGCAAATCTAATCTTTTGCAAACATAAATCAAATCTTCCTCATCAGAACCTGAAGCTATATGAAGGTTTAATCTATCATGATAGCTTCTTATAAACTCAAAAGTATCCTTGATAATATAAGCTCTATCACAAAGCTTTTCTTTTGTAAGCAAGGAGTATCTCTTAGCAAAATCTTCTATCAGTTTCTTGTTTATGCTTTCATGTAAGATATTTTTAAAAAAATATCTTATCTTCTCATATCTTGAAATGCCTCCATTTTTTTTATGAAACTCTATAAGCTTAACTACATATTCTTTATCAAAATCTGCAAATAAAAGCTCAAAAGATTTAGTTTTTACATCATTTGAATCAAGAATAACTCCATCAAAATCAAATATAATATTTTTTATCATCTCATTCTCGCTATGACGGTGCAAGGTATACCGTCGCATTTTTCTATGCGTAAAGGAGCAAGGATTAGATGCTTTATAAAAGCACTCTCACTCACATTTTGCAAATCCATATCTTCTAGTAAAAGTATGGGTTTTTTGGGGTTTAAAAATTCTTTATGAGACATTCTTCCTTGCATCCTATCAGTAAAACTAGAAACTGAGATGCTATTAAACCCAAATACTCTTACAAGTGGAAAAAAGTTTCTTAAAAAAGAAGCTATCTTAGGAGAAAAACCATAATTTTTAGTTTGATACTCTAATGAATTTCTTTGGAAGTTTTTGACAATCTTTACAAGCAAAATATCATAACTATCTTTTTTTTTCACCTGCTTTAGTTTTTGAATAAGTTCATCACAAATAACAAAATCGTTAGGCTCAACTTCTAAAAGCAAAACACCTCTAAACTCAAAAAAATCTGCCTCAAAATCCGCTATACTCTGTCCAGTTTCAAAAAAATGGCAAGGCATGTCAAGATGAGTTCCTATGTGACTTGTTGTGCTTATGTGAGTATTGTTTGCTACATCTCCACATCCAATAGAACTTGTTTTATTCATAACAAACTTATCTCGACCCCCATAACTAGGAGTTTGTTCGTTTATGGTATGCGAAAGATAAATACTAGTCATAGTTTTGCTGTATGCTTTTTAAACATTCTAGCATGCCCTGTCCCATGTCTATAAAAGGATTTGCTACAAGTTTTTTGCTTCTTGTAGGACTAAAAGAATAAGGAGTAGTTTTGTAGTGATTTACATAGCCATCTTTTTTAAGTTTTATACTTATGCTATCTCCTAAAATCTCATTTATCATATCAAAAAGCTCTTTTCTGTGCATCCTCTCAAGCCCTGTTAAAATGACATGTTCGTTTATATATTCGTCTTTTAGTATCTCATGACAAACAAGTTTTGCAACATCATATGCGTGGATATACTCCCTTATCTCTTCGCCATCTCCTTCATGGTTTATCTGCTTAGTAAGATAGGCTTGTTTTAAAAGATTGTAGATATAGTTATTTTCAAACTCCCTATCTCCATAAACCGAACCATAACGAACTATGGTAAATTCTAGCCCATATTTTTTATAGTATTCTTCTATAAGTTTTTCGCTTGAAAGTTTACTGATGCCATAAAAAGAGCCTTTATTACTCATAGCATAAGCACTACTTGCAAAGATAAATCTTTTTACATGATATTTTATGCAAGCTTGGAGTATATTTAAGTTTCCTAACACATTTAGTTGTATAGTTTTTACAGGGTTTGCTATGGCATCGTCTATATTGGCAAGTCCAGCAAAATTATAAACGATATCTGCATCTTGGACTATCTTATTTACTTGTTTATCGTCAAGTATATCGCATTTGATAAAGTGTTTTTTATCTATATAACAAGAATGATTAATATCTGCAACTATTACATTTTTATAAATTTTTAGTAACTCATCTACTACATAAGAACCTATAAAACCACATCCACCAAAAACAACTATTTTTTTATTCATTTTCAAATACTTCGTTTTTTAATGCTTCTTTATTTTTAAACCTAATAGCCTCAAGTACCGCTTGAGTTTCCATATCGGCTCGACTCTCTTTTGTACTAGCTCCCATATGGCATGTAAGTATGCAATTATCCAACTCTAAAAGCTTTCCGCTATAAGGCTCTTGCGAAAAAACATCTACTCCAGCACCTGCTATAGCTCCATTTTTTAATGCCTCATACAAGTCATTTTCATTGACTATCTCACCTCTTGCTGTGTTTATCAAGATGGCTTCTTTTTTCATTAACGAGAGTTCTTTTTTTGTCATAAAATTAAAAGTATCTTTTTTCAAAGGCAGGTTTAGTGAAACTATATCACTTGAACTTAAAAGCTCTTCTTTTGTCAAAATTTGTGCATCATAAAGTCTTGCATAAGATATATCCATATCCACATCACAAACTTTAAAATGTACCCCAAAATTTGACAAAAAGTGCATCAAACTTTTGCCTATCCTTCCTAAACCTATAATGCCAACACTTTTACCTCTTAACAAAGTTCCCATGTAGCGTTGCCAAATGCCGTTTTGCTTTAAGTTGTTATTTGCATAAGTTATCTTTCTTAGCAAATCAAATATCATGCCTACACAAAGCTCAGCAACGGCTATAGTAGGTGCATCAGGCGTGTAAGCAACTTTTACTTTATACTTTTTACATAGGTTAAAATCAATCCCATCAAGACCTATGCCAACTCTTGAGATAAGCTTTAGATTTGGCGCATTGTCAAAAACTTCTTTATTTATCCTTTCTGTGCCTGCTATCAAAATATCTGCATCTTTTATATATCTTGCCAACTCTTCACTTGTTATCTTGTGTTGCTTTGGGTTTAAAACTACTTCAAAACCATTTTTTTTAAGTAAATTCATAGGTTCATTTGAAGTTGAAGAAAAAGGGTGAGTTGAGACAAAAACCTTCATCTCTTTATCTCCCTTTTAATAGCATTCATACCTTCTCTTGCCTTATCCCCTAAAAAGAAAAAGTCTAGACTATAAGCTAAAAATGTACAACCTTGTTTTATTTTTTCTATACTACTTTTTGCATTTGAGTCAATAACATGAAAGCCAAAAGGAAAATTATTATCCTTGCAAACCTTTAGCACTTTTTTTATAGCCTCTTTGACTTCTTTTTTATCAAACTCTCCAGGCATTCCCATAGAAGCAGACAAGTCATAAGGACCTATGATGATGCCATCTATACCTTCAACATCTATAATCTTTTGTATGTTCTTAACTGCTTTTTTATGTTCAATCTGAGCTATAATAACAAGCTCGTTTTTGACCCATTTTTTATACTTTTGAAAATCCAATCCATAGTTTTGAGCCCTATAAAGTCCAACCCCTCTTTTGCCTTCAATTGGATATTTTGCAAATTTGACCGCTTTTTTTGCATCTTTTTTATTTTTAACTAAAGGGACTATAATTCCGTCAGCTCCCATATCCAAAACTCTTTTGATGATAACTTCTTCATTTTTACTAACTCTAACAAGAGCTTTTAAGTCTTTTGATTGTATGGTGCTTATGAGAACTTGCGTCATGGACAAATCTATGCTTGTATGCTCTAAGTCTATAACTAGCCACTCAAAACCAGCATTTGCCATGATCTCTACTATGCTAGGATGAGCTATGCTTAGCCATGAACCTATACTAAGAGAGTTATTTTTTAATTTTTGCTTTAACATTTTAGAAGTTCCTTGTTTTTATATAAAATCTCAGCTAGTACAAAATCGGCTTCTTCATCAATATCTATAGAGTAAAGTTTGCTAAGTTCAAATATTTGAGGCTTTAATCCAATGCGATTGTAGTTTGCATTTTTAAAAGATGTTTTTGAAAAGATGTATAGATTTGAATTTTCCTCGTACAAAGGCTCTAAATCTTGCGTTCTTAAAAGCTTTTTTGGATTGTGATTTAGCGGTTTTACATCTGCATCATAAAGTCTTGTTTGTATTTTTGTAACAGAAAAAAGAGAATCATATAAATTTAAATATTTAAAATAAGCTTCTATCGCCCTATCTATATCTTCGCTTAAAAGCAGAGGATTTGTGCTGTGAGTTTGTAAAAAATGCTCACTCTCACTTTGGGATAAATCATATTTAATAATTTCATTCATGGACACAAAATCGCCTTGTATATTTTGTGGTCGATTTATGATAATGATTTTATTTTGAAATGTTTTTTTTATATCATCTGCTATAACTTTACTATCCGTGTTTATGAAAATTTTGTCTATATATTTTGAAGAAAGCAAACTATTAGCCACCATATGATACAAAGGCTTTTTATCGAAAAGACGCATATTTTTATTTTTTACTCTTTGAGAATGTCCTTTGAGTGGCAAAAGTGCAGTTACTCTCATGAAAGCCCCAATAATCTTTCTATGCTTGACTTTAGTTTTTGTTCATCAGCTTTTTTAAATGCTATAAGATTTCCCCAACTATCATCGGGTATATGCTGATTGGTGTATTTGAAAATTCGTTTCCAGTTATGTTTTATGCCATATCTTATTATAGGATACCATTCGCTTACATACACCACATAACCTTTTTTTTGTAAAAATTCTATACTATCATAAGTGTTATAGTTGAGATTTTTTGTTTTAAGATTTTCAAATTCACATAAAATAACATCAGGAGAAAAATCTCCAAGCCCTTTTAATACCAAAAGATCAAAACCTTCTGTATCTATTTTTAAAAAATCTATGTGTGAAATTTTATGTTTTTTTATCTCATTTAGTAAAGTGGTTGTTTGCACTTCGCAAAGCTGTTCATGAGTATCGGTAAAAGCGACAAGACTACTTATTCCTACACTTTGTTTTGAGGCATAAAATGGTATATTTTTATCCTTTTTATCGCTTAAGGCTTTTTGAGAAAGTTGATAATTTTTAAAATCTCTTAAATTTTCTTTTATGGCTTCAATCTTTGTCAAATCAGGTTCATACGCATAAACATACCAGCCATTTTTTAAAAATCCTTTAGCACTATCTCCATAACAAGCTCCCACATCAAACATCAAACCATTTTTTTTATCTTCCATATATAAACAAATAAGCTCACTCTCATCAAAATCGATAATAGAATTTTTGCTATATGGTCCAAAAAGATTTGTTTCCAAAAAAGATTTATCGTTTCTGTCTAAAACCAATGTATTTTTATAAGTAAAATGTTCCATATCAAAAATAAGTATTTTTTGCTTAGCAACTTCTTGTAAATTTTTTTTAATTATCTCATCTTCTCTTCCTAAAACACAGACTATAAGCACATCAAACTCATGATCTTTTATATATTTAGGATCAAGCACTGGTGCAAATTTGTTTGTTGATTTTGTATTTTTATCAAAAACTGCTACGAGATTTTTAGCCAAAGAAAAAGATAAGAGCTTACCAAAAACTCCGTTTCCATATATGGCTATTTTTAGTTTATTTTTTAGTAAAAAATCCACATAAGAGTTGATATAGTTAAGTTGCTTTGAAAAAATATAACTTGTTTGTTTTTGAGATATTTTTGCAAAATTATACTTACTTTTTTTCACTATATGCTCATCATTTTGCATTTTATAAACCACATCTTCTATCTTTTCATGAAAATTAATAAATCGATTTTTTAAAGCTGGTATATAAGATTGTGTTATGGATGCGTATTTTTTACCCAAACTCTCTCCATATTTTATCAACTCTTCTAGCACTTCACAATGTTGTTCATAATAAGCCTCATAGTCCGTATCTCTAAAAAAAGACGGATGAGCTAAAAAAGCACTTTCCATTTTTTTATCATATTGAGCATCTTTACTATGTTGCCAAAAATATTTTTCTTTTTTTCCTCTCCCGTCTGCCCCTAAGATGAAAATATACTCAGCGAAACTTGATGCAATAGGAAGCATAAAAAGAGTTAAGATGTTTGATGTAGCTTTAACACTTATGCTTTTTTGAGTTGGAAAATTGAATGTATCTTTAAATTCAAAACCTATCAAACGATGTTTGATTTGTGGATAATAATGTGTCATGAGTGGCACACAAATACTAGGTATACCAACAAAACAGTCATATTTTTCCACTGCTTTTATCGCATCTTTTCTAAATGCTTCAGCATAATTTGAAGCACCAAAATGAAAAACTGGGTCAGCAAATACCAATAAATCAACTCCATTTATATGTTTGATAAACTTATCATTTTTTATTGTGCTATTACAAACTATTTTTAGGATATTATTTGGAAAAGAAAAACTTTCATACTCACTAAATGAAGGGCCAGTAGTAAAACAAAAAGAGATTTTTTTAAGGATATTTTTTTTGTAAAATCTATCAAAATTTTTGCGTGTTTGCTCTTGATATTTTTCTTGATTGCAAGCATATTTACCATACATTATTTCAAATGCTTCAGCTTCAAAATAAGAAAAAAAGTTTTTATCTATCATTTCAATATTCAAAGCATCTTTGAGCATATCCAAATTTACACTCATGTCCCACACAAGCACTACAGAGGTTTTTATATTTTTTAACAACTCATCTTCTTTGAGAAGATGAATGTATTTATCTTTTTTTACTTTTATGTCATTTTTAAAACTTACAAATATATCTTGTTTAGGCAAAGCAAATTGCAACTTTTTAAGCAATTCTTTAGCTATATTTTCATCACCTACACTAGGATAAAGTATAAAGCTGTGAGTATTTACATGTTTTAAAAAGTGTTTATCGCAAAAACTTAAAAAAGATTCATATTCATTCTCTCTTTTTTGCATCATGATATAATTTTTTTCATCAAAGGCTACATGTTTTGCCATCAAATCTCCTTTTTAGAACTTGTGGGGATACATTTTTTGAAAGAAGATAATTGCTTGAGATACTTTAAGCTATTTGAAGCAATTTTTTTAGGCTTTCTTCGTCCAAGTCTAGCAACAACTTCAACTCTTTCATTGATAGTTAAAATCTCAAAACCATTTCGTATCAATATATTTTGCAAAGTTTTTGCTGTAAAATGATAAATGTGAGCATGAATTAAATATTTTTTAAACTCATAAGAATAAGCATGATTGCTATGGATATTTAAAACGCCAGGAACCTCCACATATAACAAACCATCTCTTGCCATAAGCTTTTTAATATCTTTTAAAAATTCATCTAATCTAACAACATGCTCAAAAACATGAGAGAGTATAACAACATCGTATTTGTTTGTTTTTTTATATGATGCTAAAGAGGTGCTATGCAATACTATATCATCTTTTTTTGCTTGTTCGCAATATTTTTGAGAGTATTCTAAGCCCTCTAAATTACATTGTATATTTTTATTTTTAGCTTCATTACTAAAAGCTTTTAAATTTCCACCACTTCCTGCACCAACTTCAAAAACTGATATATTTTTTTTCATTAAAAATCTAAAAACCCTGTGAAATATCTTATTCCCTTGAGATGAACTAAAAAGATGTTCTAAAACTTCCTTTGTTCCAAAAACAATATCATGATAATACTTGTCATAATATTCACCCAAGTATTTTTCTTTTATATGCGGGTTTGTAAAAATTAAAGAACATTTTTTACAAAATACAGCCTTAAAGTTTAGACCAAATCTATCTACTTTTGATATGACTTTTAACTTTTTACTACTACATTGTGGGCATTTGTGAAGTTTTTTTACCTTATTAGAACTATTTAACCATCTTATAAGTTCATCTCTTGTTTTAAGCTGTAGCTGATTTAAACTCCAAGCTTCTTTTTTCAATACTTTTATCATCTTTTCTCCGTAGAATTGATTATATCGATTTATTACTTTTGAATAAATTAAAAGGATCTTGCTAGTCTAGAGCTTAATTTACTATTTAAGTATATTTTTGATTTTTGATACAAGTTTTATCCAAAATTTACAATATTCATCGAATCTAAGCATATTTGCTATATTGTATCTTATAGTAAATTCTTGTACACTAATATCCTTATCTATGACTTCTACGGCTTGTTTTGAATACAACATGGCTTCTTCATAATAAACTTGCAATAAAGAAATATTTTGCATACTATATTGTCTAGAAAGCCCTAGCATATTTATATTACTCCATACTTTATCCGCAATACTCCTACTATATTTTTCACTCTGAATTATATTTTCTAAATATACCTTTGTTTCAAACCTTAACACTATAACATTATTAGAATAATTTTGATGCATGTAGTAAAGTGTTGTATCAGATATATAATTTGTGTCTGTATTTGAATTTGCCATATATATCTTACACCCATTTATAATATCGCCAATACAATTTACTTCTTTAACCTCAACCTTGCTCTTCAGCTCACTAAATTTATCTTCAACCACGGCTTTTTGATACTCTTCAAAGTAAAAAGCAACCAAATTTGCCTCTGGGATTTTTTGCAAAATCTCTTTTAAATAGTTTATATACTCCTCATCTCTTAGGTTTGCAAAACTTGCTAAAAATCCTATGCCTTTTTTCTTCTCAATTGGCACAAGTTCCACTCCTTCTAAAAGTTTTCCATCATGATCAGCTTTTAGTTTTTCACCAAACACCAACTCCTTGAATTGTGAAAAATTTTGATAGCCCAAAGTAAAATCCAAAAATCTATCTTCCAAACCCTTGATATGCTCATAATTTGGAACTTTGTTGATATATCCAAAATTTATATAATAAAATGCATCTATAAGTTTTTTTAATTGTTCGGCTATGGTAGTTCTGATCTCGTCTAAGTCTTGACTTGTCGATAGCGTATCTTTTGTATTTAAAAATTCTCCCATCAATGAGCCAAAATTATCCATAAATACACCAAAAATTTCACCATTTTCAATCAGGTCGTTTTTTGGCATATTGACTAAAATCGTGGTAAGTTTCATGAAAGCATTATATAGATCTTTTTGTGTTTTGACTTTGGTAGTCGCAAATTTATTTACAGCTCTTATTCGCCTTTTTAAATCCTGCTTTCGCTGAGTCATATTGACTTGTTCTTCTTGGGTAAAATGATTTGAGCTAATCGTATCTAAAAACTCTTGCATCTTCTTTGAGTTTATATGCTTATTGTCAAATTTCACATCATCAATGTTTGCTGACAATGTATGCTTAAAATACGCTCCATCGCTTAAATTATAGACTTTTTGACCATCTACCAATCTATCACTTAACTCATTTAACATTCTAATTGATGCTTCAAAAAGTGGTGTTGTAAAAACCACACCACCTCTATTTGCTTCTACTTTTAAAAGAGTATCCCTCAAGCCTCCTACCTCTTGAACTTCATCGCCTTTAGAGAGATCTTTTTTATCATTTGATGAGTTGTGCCCACTTGCATGAGTTTGACCTGTGGCTTGATCAAGAGCTAAATCAAGTCCTAAAAGATAAAGTTCATTTGCACCTAAATGTAAGCATAAAGCAAATCCTGCCTCACCGACGCTATAAAATTCTAAATTGCCAAAATCTTTTTTATATCTTGTTCTATCTTCGCATAGATAAATATTTTCTTTTTTTACAAATTTTTCAAAAAAATGCAAAGGCACACTAGCAGAAAAGCAAAACATGACATCATCAAAATAAGAAAAATCGCTAAATTTACTTAAAGTAGAGACGATAGGGTGCTCGTTTTCATCTACATGAATAAACACATCTGGCTTTATACCCTCGTTTTTTAATTTAGCACTGATCATAAAAACCGCTACTACAAAAAACTCATCTCTATGTGTTTTTATCCACTCTATATGTTTGCCTAAAGACGGACCCGCTGCTAAAAATAGAACTTTTTTATCTTTAAGCGGAGAGTTGTCATGAATACGCTTGATATTTAAAAATTTATATCCACCAATCAAGGCTTTTGAGATATTTATATTTTTTCTAAGTAAAAGATGTTGTGGGTAAGCGGTGGAACTTTTTGTGATAGCTAAACTTTGCATTTGCTTGATTTTATAGGCATAATCATCACTAAAAAGACAAAATTTTAAAAAATCATTTCTTATCCACGCGGCGTTTATGAAATTGTCAAAAATTCTTTTAAAACCATCTGCGTTTTGCATGACAGCAAAATGAAGCTGTGCATTTTTACTCAATGCTTCATAATCACAAGTAAATAAACTTAGATAAAAAAGCTCTAAATTATCTTCAATGATAAGATAGTGATAGGCTTTGATTTTTTCGTCGATCATGTTTAGATGAGTGCCTAATCCAACGCCTAAAAATGCAAATTTATAAATTTGTTTCATGAGTGGCTTTTTGCCACCTTTTTGCTCAAAAATATGCTCAATTGGAGCTTTTAATACGATAGAAGAATTAACCGCACTAAATTTTCTTAAATCCTCAATCATAGCATCTGTGTAAGAGTTACGATAATTTAAACTCAAACTAGAAGAGCTTTTTTCATAATTTATATCTTCACTTTTTTGTTTTGCAAACTCTTTACTATTTACTCCATAAAGCCATGAAGAGTTATGTAGGTTTTTTACATCAAAATATCCATCTACCATTTCAAGTGCATAATTTGGCTTATAGCTACCATCTTGTAAAGCTTGTTGCAAGATAGAAATATTTGCAAAAAGCTCTTTATTATATGAGCTTAAAAATTTCATATTTTTAGCCAATCGTTGTATAACTTGAGTTTGAATATCTTGCATGTTTTTCCTTTTTATACTATTATAACATATAAATCTTTAAAACATTTGCTTTCATAGTTTTAGCTTTTAAATTTTTAGATTTGGAAAATTATCGCTAAAGTCTTTAACCTTATCAAATGATATAGCAGGAGAGTAAAAATACCCTTGAACCATATCTACATGTATGCTTTTTATAAAATCAATATCTTCTTTTCTTTCTACCCCTTCACTTATAGCTTTAAAATTTAAATCTTTACACATTTTTACTATATTTGCATAAAGTATTTTTCCAGATCGTTCTTTGGCATTGTCTATTAGCCCTTTATCTAGCTTAATGATGTCTATCGGGACATTATAAAGATACTTTAGCGAAGAATAACCAGTTCCAAAATCATCAAGACTGATGATAAAATTATTATTTTTCAAATCAATGATATTTTTTATAAAACTATTGATCTCATTTGCAAAACTTCTTTCTAAAATTTCTACGCTTATATTTTTATTTTTTAGTTTTTCTATAACGGTTTTTATGACAAATTGATTTGAAATTGACTCAGGAGATAAATTGATGCTAATATGTGGATAAAAGCCTTGTTTGTGCCATAGCTTTAAGTCTTCACAAACCTTCTCAATCACCCACAAATCAATCACATGCGAATATCCAGCTTTTTCGATTTGGGGTATAAAATATGGTCCTAAAATTTTTCCATTTTTATCTTTAAATCTTAGTAATGCCTCAAAGCCATAGCATCTATTTTTTTCCATGTCTATTTTTGGCTGATAATAAAGCAAAAGATCGCCTTTAAGTAGATCATTGATAGTCTTTTGAGTTTGACTTTGTTCATAAACTATGTCTGATTGGCTTTTTATAAATGTTTTTTCTTGTATCCTTTCAGCCTCTTGTTTGATGCCAAATTTTTCTTTCATGGCTTTTATATCAGCATAAAAACTTCTTGATTTATCATTTTTTCTCATAAAAGGTAAGTAGATAAATACTCCTACGATAAGATTAAATAATTGCAACAATGCAAAGGCCCAACTCTCTCCTCCGCCAAGCAAATATCCGCTCATGATAGTAGGCATAGTCCAAGTTAAAGCTTGATGAGTTTGTGGAACTGCAACAAATGAAAAGAAAATACACGAACTTACAAAATTAAACAAAGGAGTAAGTAAAAATGGAATAATAAAATTAGTATTTATAATAATTGGCAAACCAAATAATAAAATCTCATTGATGTTAAAAAAAGCAAAAGGCAAGGATATATAAGCTATTTTTTTATTTTCAGCATTTTTTGATGTAAAAATAGTAGCTAAAACCAAGGACAAGGTAGCACCTGTGCCACCTGTAAAAACAAAATTGTCTAAAAGGACTCCTAGCTTTACATTGTCAAAAATCTCTAAAAGAGTATAAGAAGTATCGGTAAAAATCTTATATATATGATACCCATGAATACCCGTACTCCACCAAATAATCTCAGTTGTAATAATCTGAACTACACCTTTTGCTATAAGAGGCAAATCTTTGAGATTGCTAAATACAAAATCGCTTAAAAAATTATATAAAAACTCTTCTAAGATAGTCAAACCTATGCAAAAAACTATATAGGTTATAAAGATAGGAATAATAGAATTTATAACCTTTTTCAATTGTTCGCTAACTATATTTTCTTGAATGATATTAAAAAATGAAACCTTTTTTAATATCATGAAAAAATATAAAGATAAAATAGGAATCAAAAAAGCATATAAGGCAATATTTTGTTTAAGCTTAAAAATCCCATCTTCATATTTGGCACAAATCGTAACAAAAATCAAAATAGACAATATAATCGAACTCAAACGATGCAAATGAAGATTTTTAGCCAAATGATACGATATAGATACGACTAAAAGCACTGGAAATACATACTGAAAAATACTTGAAATATAAATAAGCAAACCCAATATTGGTTTATCTGTATCTGGACTTATTTCAAAGAGATTGGCTATCAAAACACCAATAGAACTTAGTATGTAGTAAGGCAATATTTCTAAAAATGCCTCTCTTAAAGATAAATGTAACGATTTTACATAATACTTAAAGCCCATCAGCACATCCTTATCATTGACTGAAGAAATATTCTAGCATAAAAACTATAAAAAAATATTAAATTGACTTAAGGATACTAAACAAATCTAACACTAAATCAAATCATAAATGAATACTATAAAAAAACGAATAAGTGCTAGATTATGAAGATTTTTTAACGAAATTGTAGCTAGTTAGTAAAAAATACATTTTAGATTTAATGTAGGGTTCTGTCAATTTTTAGTATTTCTTTAAGCAATAATAAAGAGGATTTTAGATATTATTTTAAGTTCTTTACATTACAAAATAAGTTAAAGAAATCCTTGCTCAAGTCAGGGCTAATAATCCATAAGGAGAAAGAATGAAACATTACGAGTTATTGCTTGTATTTAAGCCTACTTTAACCGAAGAAGAGTTAAAGAGTAAAGTTGCATTTGTTAAAGAAGTGCTAGAAAAAAATGAAGCCAATATTGCTTCTATCAACGAAATGGGGACTAAAAAACTAGCCTATGAAATTAAAAAATTTCAACGAGGCTATTATGTGGTTTTTTATTTTACAGCTCCAGCTTCATCTATAGCTGAAATAGAAAGAATCGTGAGAATCAACGAAGATATTATTAAGTTTTTAACCATTAAATTTGAGTCAAAAAAAGATATTGCTCATTGGGAAAAAATTTCAAGCAAAAAAGAAGAAGTAAAAAAAGAAAATAAGCCTGAAACCAAAGAAGACTAAAAAGGATATTTATGTACAATAAAGTCATACTTGTAGGAAATCTCACACGAGATCCAGAATTACGCTATCTTCCATCAGGAAGTGCAGTTTGCAATACAGCCATAGCGACAAATAGACGATTTAAAAAGCAAGATGGTTCAATGGGTGAAGAAGTATGCTTTATCGACATTTCCTTTTTTGGACGAACAGCGGAGATAGCAAACCAATACTTAAAACGAGGCTCAAAAGTACTAGTTGAGGGAAGACTTAAATTAGAGCAATGGAGCGACCAAAATGGAGCAAAGCGAAGCAGACACACCATCACGGTCGATAACATGACGATGCTAGATAGTAAAAATAGCGATGGATATGCAAACAATGGATATAATCAACAAAACAATACACAAAAAGATTATAACCAAAAGCAAGATAGCTATGGTCAAACTTCCTATCAAAATCAACCAGTCCAACAAGCCCCAACAGAACAAATCCCAGACATCGACATAGACGATGATGAGGTACCATTTTAGACATTAATAAGGAAAAAAGATGGCAGAGAAAAGAAAATATTCAAGAAAATACTGCAAATATTGTGAAGCAAAAATAGAGTTTATCGATTATAAAGATACAAAATTATTAAAAGAGTCTTTATCTGAGAGATTTAAAATCATGCCAAGACGCCTAACAGGCAACTGCAAAAAGCATCAAGAAATGGTAGAAAAATCCATCAAAAGAGCAAGACATGCTGCTTTCATCCCATACATAGTGGATAGAAAAAAAGTAGTCCCTACTCCATTTGATATTTTATAATATTTAAGTCTTGCATTTGTTTGCAAGACTTTTTCTTTTTTTAAAAACGATAAATCAAACACTTAACTTATTTACGAAATCTTGTTGGATACTGAATAATAATGCTATGAACTTTTGGTGATTTTACCACATCCATTTTGCTTAATTTATTATCAAAATTTTTATCCGCTGAATTTAGTGATAGCCAAGTGTTAAATTCTAAATTTAAAGCCTTAAATTTTTCATTACTTTCAAGATACTTTAAAATATATTCATACACTCTATAATCAAACGAAATAGAAGCAACTTTTTGCTTTTTTAATTGTTTTAGCAATTGCCTAACATATTGATTTACATTTGATACTTTTTTAAATTTATCTATTGGTATATAATAACTCGTACTCCAGCCATGATTAGAAAATATTGAAAATTTCTCACCCATGTATCCGCTTTCTAATAGCACTCTATTTTTAAGATTAAATTTTTCATTAAGTTTATTAAGCCTATCTAATATCATAGCTATATTATTATCATTAACATTCTTAAAATCAAGCCATACTCTCTTAAAGTATCCTTTTTCGTACTCTAAATACTCTTGCAAAGCTATATCTGTTCTTTCTTTATAGCTATTTCCTACGATAATCTTATGTTTTTTGTCATCATAAAAAATATCAATTTCGATATTTTTAAATCCTTGCTTTTTTGCATCTAGCATACTTGCGATTGTATTTGCCCTATGAGCCATAAAATTTGGATTTTTGACTACATTTTTCTTCGAGATTTGCCAAGGTAGCTCGAGTATTTTTCTACTCCTATGTAGAGTTAATGGATTTTCTAAATGATAATTTTTACTTGTCAAATCATAGTTTGGATTTTTTAGCGTGGTATTTATGTCCCAAAATCCAAGTAAAGTATCAAACAATAGATCATTTGTAAAGATTTTATCTTTATTTATCTTTAGATTGGAAATTTTTTGTTTATCAAACTTGTCTGAGTGCCAAATCACAAAAGGAACTTGTGCCATATACTCAGTAAAGCGACTTGCACTATGCCCTAGCCTATTAAAAACATCATCTGCATGATCAGCCATAAAAATCATACTTACAAATGATTTTTTATCTTTTGCTAAATTATAAACTTCTTGCAAAAATTCATCAGTATATTTTACAGATTTATCATAGCAAAGATTTTGCCTATTGTTAAATATGCCTGTTTTGTAGCCTGTTAAGTTGATTTTTTCATTCTTTACTCTATAGCAGTAGTTTACATGGCTACCCATGGTATGTATAAAAATAATATTATTTTCATCTTCATCCAAATTTGATAAATATTTTTTTATATGTGGAAGCAAAGCTTTATCTTTATGTTTTACATTTGAATTTTTTCCAATTTTTCCTGAGTTTAAAAATTTTTTATAATCAGCGTCTTGAGCTAAAACAGAAATCATATTATCATATGCTCCAACTCTTACTTGAGTACTTAGCCAAGATACTTTATATTTTGCTGCTTGTGCGACTTGAATGATACTAGGAGTTTTATAGTAGGTTTTTTTATTATACTGATTTGCTTGTGTTAAAGATAGCGACAACACTGGCACCGTATGAGTGTGGTTTGAGAAAACTTGAGTTAGTTTGATATTGTCGCTAGACTTGATAAATGGAGTTGTATCGATAGGATAATCATATGCCGAAAGGTTATATCTTGCTAAACTTTCACCAATTACCACTACATGCAATTGCCCTTTTTTAGTTGTAACCGCTTTGATATCCCCTACTTTTCTTTTATCTCTTATCTTTTGCCACTCTTTTATCTCTTTAAAATAATTATCTACCCATTTAGAAATTTGTTTAAATTCTGTAAAACTATTTTGATGATAAATCTGCTTTGCAAATATAACACATGTAAATAAAAGCAAGAAAATTTTAACCAAATCTTGTCTATTTTTTTGAGTATCATTTTGTTTTAATATGTATGCCAAAAATAGGCTTATAAAAAATATCAAAACAAAAAATGCAAATATGTATTTTATTTGAACAAAATCGCCCACATACTCTAATGCTTCTTGTGTGTCAGTTTGCAAAATAGCATTAACTACATCTTTGGTTATTTTGCCTGTAGTTTTGTAAGAGATTAGTAAAATTCCTGAGAATACAAATAAAGAGATATTTATGATAAATGAAAATATTTTTAATACAAAAAAGTTGAAATAATTAAGTAAAACAATGCATAAAGAGGTTAAAATAGAGATAATTATTATTAAATCTATTAGATTTGTATCAAGAGCGAGGGTTTTTATTGATATATATATATATATATGAAAGAGAAAAGTTTAGTGTGAGTATATTTTTTATTAAAAAATTAGAAGAAAAAATGATAAGAAATGATGCTAATATAGTAAAAATATATAAGCCTTCAAATATCTTCATATAACCTTTAAATCCAGCATTTATACAAACTGCTAGAAAAACAAACGCTAATAGTATGTTTATTGCAAACAACACATTGCTCTTTGAAAATAAATTTAAAATCTGTTTTCTCATATTTTTCCTTGTTTAGATTATATTTTAAAGCAAAATTTTGCCGATTGCGGTGATTGTGGCACTTTCACTTTTTAGTATGAGTGGGGTTTTAAAGCCGACTTTGTTTTTGAAAAGTTTTCTTTCATTTTCGCTAAAGCCACCTTCGCAACCAACTAAAATGTGATTTATTTTGTCATGTAGTATTTCGCCGCCAAAATCTAGAACATGAATGTTTGAAAATATATTTAAATATTCTTTTAAGCTTTTAAAAATATTAAATTCCATCAAATCACTTCTTCCGCACTGCTCACATGAGCAAATCAAAATCCGTTTAAATCGCTCAAAATCCAATTTAAAATTTTTCTGCGAAAAATCACTATAGATAAAATCTATCTTTCTTACGCCTAATTCATTTAAAAAAGGCAAAGTTTTTTCTATATTTTTAGGATCAATAACGCACCAAGCCAATGTAAAATCGCAAGATTTTTTAGCTAAACACTGCTTTGTTAAAAGCTCAAGATAGGCTTCATTTCTTTGGATTTGTACGATTTTATAGGTATAAATCATATCGTCTTTTAAATTTCTCAATCTTATATCATCATGAACTCTTTTTCTTTGTGCTTTTAGGTGTTTTACACCTTCATGAGCTATGATTAGACTTTTGTCTCCCGCATCACTTGAGTATAAAAACTGCATCTACAAACCTAAAAGCATAAAAGCAAAATATAAAACCACATCAAGCATACATTTTTTTTTAACTTTATTTGCTTGAAATATCTCTTTATATTTAGCTAGTTTGTAAGTTTTTATGGTAAGGACCAAAATCACAACCCACATCGTACTTGATAAAAACGAAAAATACCACGCTTTAGAAGTACTCATGATAACAATCATAAAAGCAAGACAAGTTAAAAATGTATAGTAAAGTGGCAAAATCGCACGATATTTTTGTCTAGCTTTTTGTGTGTTTAGTACAAAAATTTGCACGATTGCCATGAATTGGCAAATGAAAACAAAAATAAAATATAAGGTGTTATTTAAAGTTTGAAATTCTTGCATAAAAATACTATTTTGCTAAAACCAAATCCACGCGACGATTTTTTGCATGACAAATCTTAGTATCTTCAAAACAAATCGGTTTTGTTTTTCCAAAACTTTTTATAAAGATTTTATTTGCGTCAAAGCCTAATTTTAACAAGGCCTGTCTTACACTTTTCGCTCTTTTTAATCCTAAATTATAGTTATACTGCTCACTTCCCACTTCATCGCAATTGCCTTGCAAAAGCAAATAAGATGAAGTTTTTTTGAAATTTTTCAATTTCTCATCCGCTTTAGCTTTAAGCTTATAACTATTAAAATCAAAATAAACGCTTAATTTATCGTTAGGATTTTGACTCGCTTTTAAGTTATTTGCTTGCAAATTATTAGAAGGTATATTTTGTTGTATTTTGATATTTGTGCTTTTATGTGCATTTTTATATGCGTTGATTGAGGGTTGTATAGAAGTAGTATTGCTACTTTTTTTAGGTTTAACATCAACGCCAGACCTATCTTCGCCATATATTGGAGTAATGATATTTTGTCCTTGAGATGGTTGTTTGACAACAATTCGCCTTTCGATAATCTCAACTCTATTACTACACGCAATAAAAAAAAGTGTCATTAAAAGCATAAAATATCTCATGATTTACCTCGAAACTTTTGCCTCTTTTGAGTTTGGATAGTTTGATTTTATCGCCGAATAAAACTTATCGGCATTTTTTCTATCACCTAATTTATCAAAACTAATAGCTGTATGATATAGCAACTTAGGAATATAACTCGCCTTATCATAAAGCTCTATACTCTTTTTATAGTAAGTTATAGCATTAGAATACGACTTTTGCTTATACTCAATCTCGCCTATCATGAAGTTGCTAAGAGCTGGTTTATAATTTTTACTTATGCTTTGCTCATATAATGCTTTTGCTTCTTGATATTTTGATTTTAAGTATAATTTCTTAGCTTCCTTTTGCAACTCTTTGCCTGAAAGTTTCACTGTATTATCAACTTTAGTCTCTGTTTTTACGATAGTTTTTGGAGTTTTTTTACCTTCAAGTTTATCAATTCTAGCTAAAAGTTCGTTGTATGATTTTTTACTAACATAGTTTGAATTGATAGAGTCAATAAGTGAACTAAGTTCTTTTAAAACTTTTTTTACTTTTTGATTATTTTTAGCTTGTATTTGACGATTTTTTGTCAAATATGCACGCAAATCCTCTACTTTTGTCGGTAAATCACTAGCATTTGACTCATCTCCATAAGTCATTTCTAGTGCTTTGAGTCTTCTGTCGATACTATTCATTCTTTCGCTAGTACCATCTAAGACAGAGCGAATGCCATCTATTTGCTCCTCTAAACTACCCACCTTACTTGAAACTACGCCAACATTTACATTTAACTCTTTGTTTTTAAGCATAACTTTTTCAGTATCTGTTAGACCATATGGAGTAGCAGAATTTGGATCTCCCGCTAAAAAAGCTGACTTCTCCGCTAGAGCAAGATTAATAATTAAAGCCCCAATAATAGGGGCTAAAATGATTTTATTCATCTATTGTGCTGCACTTACATCAACACGACGATTTTTTGACCAGCACTCTTTTGTTTTAGCAGTACATACTGGATTGTTTTTGCCATAAGTAATTGCTTCAATTCGTTTTGCATCAACGCCTTGTGCTACTAAAGCATTTTTGACACTTGTAGCTCTTTTAAGACCTAACGCCATATTATACTCATCAGTTCCCCACTCATCGCAGTTTCCTGCAACTTTAACTAAAAATTGTGAATTTGATGCTTGATTTAACAAACCTGCATCACTTAAAACAACATTTTGCATGCTAGAAGAGATGTTGAATTTATCAAAGCCAAAATATACAGGCTGGAGGCTGTTGTTTAAACTAGCTAATACTTGGTTTAAATCTCCTCCCATATTTTGTGATGATTCACCATTGGTTTGTACAACAGATGGCTCATTTATAGTAGTATCCACATCTGGATTTTTTTGGCTACAACCACTCATGAGCAATACAGATGCTGCTGCCAATCCTAACAATAACTTATTCTTCATATTTTTCCTTTCTTAATGAGATTAAAATATTTTACTAAGTTTAGCAAAATATTTCTTAAACTTTACCAGTCTATAGACTGAATTTTACCAACTTTTAAAGAAAAATGAAATGTTTTATTTTCATTTAATCTAATTAAGCCCAAAGCACTTTGATTTCCATACTCTTTAATAAATAAAATCGACCTACCATCACTTGAAAATCTTGGAAACATATTTTTGCCAGTAGCAGTAAGCTGTCTTATATAGTCGCTTTGAGTAGAGATTAGATACAAATTAAAAGTGCTTGGCCCAAATTCACTTTCTTTATCCCTGCTTGAATATACTATGTATTTACCATGAGAAGAACTTGAGTTATTGTTTTTACCATGATATACCATCTGCTCAACTCCTCGACCATTTATACTTTTAGCAAAAACATTAGGATAACCTAATCTATCTGAAACAAAAACAACTCTACTATCATTATCTACAAAACCGCCATTTACATCTATGCCCTTATAAAAAGTGATCTGTTTTAATTTTTTTGCCTGTACATCGTAAGAATATATGTCAGTTTGTCCATAAGGAGCCATTGTTAAAAGTAACTTTTTACCATCTTTACTAACATCAGAACAAACGAGCATTCCTTTTGTACTAATCATTTTTGTTCTTTTGCCCGTACTTAGTTCAACTTTATAAAGCGTGGGCCTTTTATCGCTATAAGAAGTATAATAAAAATGCGTTTGTGTTTCATTTGCCCATTTTGGAAACAAATTTAAGCCTCTTGAGATAATAGTTTTTTGAAAGGTCAAAGTATAATCAGCCACAATGATATTATTATTCATTGAAGAGATATTTTGACTAAGTATCACATATCGTTTCATCCAACTAACGCTAGGTGCTTTTATGACATCGTTTAAATCACTAATAATCCTATGCGACGCAAAAGGATAATGTTGTTGATCTGGTATCTGATAAGATTGTTCTTGCATGACTTGAGAGTTTAGCATATTGATAAGTTTTGTCTTTATATTTATAGTATGATTTGATGAATATTCAAGCTTATATTGAAGCGTAAGATTTTGTCTATTTTTATCCAAAACGGGTGCATTTTCATAAGCATTAGGCAAGTATGTATCGCTAGGATTAAAGTGGGTTGTAGTCTTTAAATCAGCCAACAACATCTTAAAAAATCTCATTTTAAATATAGGGTCTAAAGATCCATCACTTCCATCTTGTACGCTAATTTTTGGTGCATCTTGCATTCTTTTGACTACTTCCATTGTAGCATCATTTGCAAAAAGCATAGTAGCCACAAAACTCAACATTAAAAGTTTTAATAATTTCATTCTCTCTCCAATCGGTCGGCAAATTTTATCACAATATCAGAGGTATTATCTGTATTTTTAGGGAACTTTACGCCTCTCATCTGTTCTAAAAAATCCCTTAGTTTTTTATTAAAGTCGTTATTATACGAAAATTTAACTATATAATAGCTAAAATTTCCATATTGGTCTATATTTATTTTTACTTCTGCTTCCGCTCCGCTCTCTGTTTGAATGGTTTCATTCCAAAAACCATCTAATATCTCTTGCACTTCTCCTCTAAATTTATCATAAACTCCCACAGAACTAGACATTTTTGGGCTATCTTCAAAACTAATTGAATCAGTTAGTTTTGAAGCACTTTTGACTTGTTTGGGTTTATTTTTTTTAGAAGGTTTTAACCTGCTTTGCTTTGCTTGTTTGTTTTTATTTGTAGGAATTGGCTTTGATGTGTTTATATCTTTGATTTTTCCAAAAAGATCTTTTAAATTTTCACTTGGTTTTAAAGCAGTTTTTACTTCCTCTTTTTTTTGTTCCTGCTTGACCTCTTTTTTCTTAATCTCTTTAGTCATGAGAACTTCTTTTTTTTCGCGTGAAACCATAGTAATATCTAAAAAATTATCTTTTTTAGAACTATACCTAACTGCTTTTTTGTAATCTGTTTTTAGATAATAAAATACAGAAGTAAGCACAAAAGAATACAAACATATTGATAGAAATAAAGGAGTAAAAATAGCAATCTTGTCGTATTGCTTCATCTACTCTCCTGTTTCCAAAGCTACCTTTGAAAAACCAGCATTTTTTACGCTTTTTAAAACAAACATGACATCTTGATATTGCAAAGTCTTGTCTGCTTTGATATATACAGGGGTTTTTTTGGGATATTTTTGAGCAAGCAAGATAAAATTGTCAGCAAAACTTTGTAAAGGATAAGAACTTTTTTTAATCCACACAAGCCTATCTTTTGTAACCAATATCTCTAAATCTGGCATTTTAGAAACTGAATTTGACTTTGAGCCGCTAGGCAGTGTAATATTTTCTTCATAAATCAAAGCGGGTGTCGTTACCATAAGTATTGCTAAAAGTACAAGCATGATATCAACTAAAGGCGTGATATTTAAATCTGGTGATTCATTCCAATCAATCATCGTTTGTTTGCTCTAAAATACCCGCTTTTATCATGTCAGCTTGTCGATTTATCACATTTATAAGCTCATAACCTTTTCGTCTTAAGATATTATGAAAAGTATAAGCTGGAATTGCTACAAAAATACCACTCGCAGTCGCAACTAAAGCCTCACTAATTGCAGGTGCTATCACTCCTAAAGAAGCAGATGAGCTTTGACCTAAACCACTAAAAGTTTCAAGTATGGAAACAACAGTGCCAAAAAGCCCTATAAAAGGTGATGTGGACGCTACTATAGATAACCAAGTAAGTCCAATAGTTGCTCTTTTTTCTGCTAAATTAATACATACTTTTAAAAGCTCTTTATTGGTGCTATTTTTTGCACATTGCCTTAAAATAGAATCGCTTCGAACTTTTTTTGCCCCCATCAATAGAGCATCTAGGGAAGTCTTTTCTCTGTTTTCTAACAAGGTTAAAGAGAAATACCTCGAAATCACAATACTAAATGACAATATAAAATAAAACGATAGCCACCCTAACACAACTAAAGTAATCATGCTAGAGCGACTTATATAAGTCATGACTAAATCAACTATACTCAATGACTTCTCGCAATACTTTCTATTTTAGCTTTGGCAGCTACTAAATTTGCATCATTACTATTCATACTCTCAATTAGTTTTTTAGCATTCTCTAAAGCAGTGGCTATTTCACTTTCGCTATCTCCTCCAACAGCAACAGCTCCCTCTGCCAAAACAGTCACTTTAGTTTCATCTACGCTGACATGACCCCAATTTATAGCAACCACTTCATGTTTACCATTTTCAAGCTCAATATCAATAATACCAACTTTTAGCAAAGATACCAAAGCAGAGTGTCCAGGTAAAACTCCAAATTCTCCCTCGCTACCAGGTAGCGTTACTGATTTTACCTCTTTTTTAAATATCAAGCCTTCAGGCGTTACTACTTCTAATTTTATTAAATCCATGTTATTCGCCTTTTAATTTTTCAGCTTTCTCAATAACCTCATCAATATTACCTACCATATAAAAAGCATTTTCTGGTAAATCATCGTATTTGCCTTCTAAAATTCCTTTAAAACCTTCAACTGACTCTTCTAAGCTTACATATTTTCCTGGACTTCCTGTGAAAACTTCAGCAACAAAGAATGGTTGCGATAAAAATCTCTCTATTTTTCTAGCCCTATCAACCACTACCTTATCTTCTTCGCTAAGCTCGTCCATACCAAGAATTGCGATAATATCTTGTAAGTCTTTATATTTTTGTAAAACTGCTTGAACACCACGAGCTACCTTATAGTGATCTTCGCCTAAAATTTGAGGATCAAGCATTCTCGAAGTAGAATCAAGCGGATCAACAGCTGGATAGATACCTTTTTCTGCAATTGCTCTGTTTAAAACAGTAGTTGCATCTAAGTGAGCAAAAACCGCAGCTGGGGCTGGGTCAGTTAAGTCATCAGCTGGCACATAAACAGCTTGAACTGATGTGATCGAGCCTTTTTTAGTAGATGTAATTCTTTCTTGAAATCTACCCATTTCGCTACCAAGTGTTGGCTGATAACCAACTGCTGAAGGGATACGACCAAGTAAAGCTGACATCTCTGAACCTGATTGTGAAAATCTAAAAATATTGTCGATAAACATCAAAACATCAAGTCCCATTTCATCTCTAAAATATTCAGCCATTGTAAGACCAGTTAGAGCAATTCTATTTCTTGCCCCTGGAGGCTCA
>PDWI01000385.1_pt1 | contig 71546 bp, 56 predicted proteins | sample 1430891 | NCBI WGS metagenome assembly PDWI01 (sample SAMN01162508, study PRJNA174530) | Oral metagenome, whole genome shotgun sequencing project. | biome: Marine environment; feature: Marine mammal; material: Swab sample of the gingival sulcus; isolation source: swab sample of gingival sulcus...
GACATAAATTTATTCCATAAGGCTCCAATGTCTTTGGCTGATTGCCCATTCTCGTTAGTCGTTCTTACTGCAATACCAATTACAGTAAATGTTTCAATGATTGTGTTGTTCATAATATTTTCCTTATTTGTTTCATAACCTGATAATCAGAGAATGATTATCACACCAATATAAATTACATAATTAATTTTTTTCATTGTAGTATTTTTCTTTAAATGACAGCCAACGGTGAGTGTATGAGAAGTGTCGGAAATTGAAAGAAAAATGCCTAAATTTTGCAGAATTGCAACCATAGCGTATATATGTGATGTTATGCAATGTTATTTTTTACTTTTCATAAATAATTTCATAATGTAACCAAATACAAGACCGCCAACTGCCCAAGTTACAAATCCCGATAATATAGTTTTCCAAGTTATTTCTTGTCCGCTAAAATATGGAAATCCAATTGACATAATCAAAAACATAAACATTCCCCAAATTAGCACTGTTTTTATCCAATTCTTTTTGCTAAGCGAGTTCTGAATATTTTCAATATAAATATTTTCATATCGTTTTGGTTGTTTTTCTAACAATTTGTTTTTTTAAACTCTTTCTAAACCAACCCCAAATCGGAAATGTTATTATAAGAATTAAAAAACTCAACCAGTCGGTTAAACAAGGAATTATATTCTCGCAATTTTTACAATAAAGTCCAAACCAATTTTGAAAGGCAGTCCCATTTTCTCTTGCCCAGACTCTTTCATCGTGAAGTTTTTCACAATGAGGACAAGGAACAAAAGTCTTTTCAAATATCGATTTGTCAATAGTTTTATCTTCCAATCTAATTTTGGGAACTCTTTGTCCTAAAATTAATTCGTTTATTGCTAACACATGATTTAAAATCCAATGCAACATCAACCGATTTTTCCAAGTGTAAATTTTGTATTTCTCTTTATTAAAATCCATTTTGTTTTTTCCTTTTAATTTTGCATCGGTTTAGTGTATAAGCAGTAGCGGCTTAAAAAAAGAAAATTTTAATATCAGTACTATACTTAGCCAAACCTTGTTTTAATTTTTCAAATTTTAAAAAAATTATAAATAAGGTTTGGCGGTTTAAAATACACAAACTTTGATAGCAGTAACGCAATAACTATTGAAGCCGAAAAACAACCAATCAGGGAGAACAATATAATAGATATTTGTTTATTTCCAAAGGCAAATTGTCTATGCCAAATTCCATTTTATCATCTTTTTGATTCCATAGCTTTTACTTTTCTAACCGTTTCGTCAGAAACAAAATTCTGATATTCTTGAGTATCTGCTCCATAAATCGCAACCTGCCCATTTTCATTACTGTGAACACCCCATCCATATCTTTTGGTAAGCGGGGAAGCTCTGAAGCAAGGCTGACCTTTTGAGAAAAACTTTTGTCGCCCGGCTTTCCAGTCTTTTTTGTCAATTTCCTTACGAGTTGCAAATACTGTAAAAAAAACATCATCAGAAGTGTATTTGTACGGATTTTCTTTCAGCATTTCGTATTGATAATTTGCTATTGATTTTTTGTTGCCCTTTTTTGGCGGTTCTTGACCTTCCTTTACAGGGCAATCCTCAGCAATTTCATTTTCCAAATTAAGCATAAAGAATGTATAAACGCTATTGTCTTTATATTTTAAGTTTTATCTCTCTATTCCGGAACAATAAAAAATCCCCGCTTTAAAAAACGGGGATTTAATTCAAAATAAATAACAATCAGCAGGTTTTTTCTTCGCTGAATTTTTTCAGTTCGCAAGCAACAGACGATATTCCGCAGGAACTGAGCATTCGATAAGCGGTATTTTTCTTTTTACAGAGATTTTTTACGGTTTTGCAAGCAAAATGACTGTTAATATTAACAGGACATAAAACGATATCAGCCCAATTTACCAGACGTTCAAGATTATTGACTTCTCCTTTGTGATGACCGGCATGATATTCGAATTTCCCGCCCAAATCATTAATTACCCGGCGGTAAGATTCTTTCATTCTTTCAGGTCCTCCGACCATTAAAACATTATGAGGGCAATTTTCGCAATCTATTTCACATTCCGCACATTCTGCTTCTTCAGAAATAATCGTATTTTTTTCTGCGCATGCAATCGTTTGACGGGAATTGAATAATTCCTGCTTTAATACAGCTATCTCTTCTTTTTGTCTGTCTATAATCGATTGTTTGTTTAAAAGAGATTTTTCAAGTTTTATATTTTTTTCTCGTATTGCCGTCATTTCGACGCATTCGTATTTTACTTCTTCGGTTTTATTTTTTTCGGGTAATTTTTCGAGACTTTTTGTTTTTAATGATTTGCATATTTTTTTTAAGTCTTTATAAGTTGTTTGCAATCCTTCGTATTTTTTTTCCCAATAAACTTTTTTTTGTTCCAGAGAGCTTATAGTCTTTGCTGATTTATCTTCAACTTCTTTGTAATTTGCAAAAAGATCAGTCCAAAAATTTTGTAAAATATTTTTGCTTGCAGTATTTTTTAAATTTGTTCTTACGTAAGACCATAATTCAGTATTGCTTGAATTACGTGAAATTGACGATACCGATAAATTTTCGTCCAAATATCTGCTGTCTAAAAAAGAAATTACTCTTTTGCGAAAATTTCTGTCTGAATAAAAATTATCAACAATAGCAGAAACAAGTTCTCCTTTATTAAAGGAAATTCGATTTTTTTTACATAATTTTGTTCCTTCCGATTTACTTATCAGCCAGGTGAACAGATAACAGGCTAAATTTCTGTCCAAGTTGTGTAAATCAAACATCAGCACTCCTCTTTTAAGATTAAAAAAGGGGCTTTAAAGCCCCTTTAAATTAGAATAATTTTCCGAGCCACTCGTCGATTTCCGAATAAAAAGCAGTATAATCTCCGTCTATTCTGATATGATCCAAAACTTCGGCTTTTCCTTCTTTGAGAATCTTTTCAATGATATCTACGGAAGCGCAGAAATCAGGCCAGGATGTTTCGCCCAATCCGAATACGGCACATTTCTTGCCGCTCATATCGGCTCCTTCAAGAGTGGGAACGAAAGCATCAAAATCGTCCTGTAATTCTCCGTTACCCCAAGTTGAGCAACCGAAAAGATAAAAATCAAATTCATTCAAATCTCCGGCTTCGGTTTCGGTTACGTTTTTAATTGTAACATCCAATCCTTTAGCTCCGAGTTTGTTTACTAATTCTTCAGCCATTGACTGCGTATTTCCGGTTGTTGATCCGTAACTTATCAAAACTTTCATTTTGTTTCTCCTTTTTATTACTTGTTTTTAAATATCTTTCGCATTGAATTAATCGATCGTATCCCAGCATAATACCCAAGATAAAATCTTCTTCAGGAGAGAATCGGTTTAAAGGTTTATTTCCTATTCTTTCCAAAGTGGCGATGCAGAGTTCATTGCCGAAAAAAACATTAAATCTGTCATTGTCCAAATATTGTATAATATAAGGTATATCACAGCTTTTTAATCTGTTTATCACAAATTCTTCATGTTTTTTGTGAAGAGTATGCAATACCAATTTTCTTATGCCTTTTTCATATTCGTATATATGATGTAAGAAAACGTTCATATATCCTCCGTCGCCCGTTTGCGCTAAGTTAAAAACAACTAACTCGCCGTCAAGATTTTTTTTAGCTGCTTCTAACTTTTTTTTTCGAGGTGTTTATTTTCCCCTTTTTTTCTGCAATTTACGCTTTCAAGCAACAATATTTTCCTCTCCTCCGAAGATATTTTATCCGAATAAGATTAAGCTTTAAAGCAAATTCTTTAACGTTTTTTCAGCTTGTCTAAACAGTAATTTATTAAAAATGTTTTACCCTGTTTTATTTGTAAACTTATTCTAAATTTTAATTGACCTATATATCAAAAAACTTTGTCTGTCTTAACTCGATTTTTTCGTAAATCGACAGATAAGAAATTTTATTAATTTATTTCAGCTTCAGAAATATCAGTTATAACTCATTATTTTAAAACAGTTAAGGAGATGCTTTATGAACAATGAAAAACTTGACAGAATGAAAAACGACAAAGGCTTTATTGCCGCTCTCGATCAAAGCGGCGGAAGTACTCCCAAAGCATTAAAAGCTTACGGAATTTCCGAAGACTCATATTCGGGAGAAAAAGAAATGTTTGACCTTGTACATGCAATGCGTACAAGAATAATTACCGGAAAAGCTTTCAACTCCGATAATATTTTGGGAGCTATTCTTTTTGAACAAACCATGGAAAGAGAAGTTGAAGGCATTCCGACAGCCGAATTTCTTTGGACTAAAAAAAGAATTCTTCCTTTCTTGAAAGTAGATAAGGGACTTGCCGAATTAAAAGACGGTGTTCAAATGATGAAACCTATCCCCAATTTAGCTGATTCTCTTGCTCGCGCCAAAGAAAAGCAAATTTTCGGAACGAAAATGAGATCAGTAATAAAAGAAGCGAATCCTGAGGGAATTAAAGCCGTTGTTGCTCAACAATTTGAATTAGGCATTCAAATAGCGAAAACCGGTCTTGTGCCGATAATCGAACCGGAAGTCGATATTAATTCTCCCGAAAAAGCAAAATGCGAAGAAATTTTAAGAAACGAATTAAGAGAAAATTTGGAAAAATTACCGAAAGATCTTTTAGTTATGTTTAAACTCAGCATTCCTTCCGAACCTGATTTTTATAAAGAATTTACCGAACATCCTCAAGTTGTAAGACTTGTTGCTCTTTCCGGAGGCTATCCCCGCAATGAAGCAAATTCCCTGCTTGCTCAAAATAAAGGCATGATTGCAAGTTTCTCGCGCGCTTTGGCAGAAGGTCTTTCGGCTGATCAAAGCGATGAAGCTTTTAACAACACTTTAGAAAAAAGCATTAAAGAGATTTACGTCGCTTCAATCAGTTAGAGAGAATTTTATATTATTGAAAGAGAGACTTAAAACTTTCTCCTGTTGTTTACGAACCCGAAATATTTCGGGTTCGTTTTTTTTTCTTCTTCAAATGTTATTCTCCCAAAAATTTCTTAATCCGATAAAATAAAACCATTGCCATTCAAGGCAATAACAGCATCTCTATACAACAATTGATAAACTTCGCGCCGAAATAAGAAGTTCATCCGAAATCGGAAAAGCAGAATATTTAATTTCAGATGCAAATCATAATAATATTTTATTTTTCAACAGTTGCATACAGCACGGGAATCAGAATCAGCGTCAAGAAGGTAGCGGAGAGCATTCCTCCAATAACGGCAATCGCCATAGGAGATTGCAATTCGGCGCCGCTTCCTATTCCGACAGCCAGAGGCAAAAGCCCGAAAACAGTGGTAAAGGTTGTCATGAGAATAGGACGTAACCTGGCAGATGCCGCAAGTTTTATTGCTGATATTTTTTCCGTACCTTCCCGTTGCAAACGATTCGCGCAATCCGCCAATAAAATAGCGTCATTTACGATAATTCCCGACAGGACAATCATGCCCAGTCCGGACATTATACTTACAGACGACCCGGTAACAAGCAAACTCAAAGCCACTCCGATTACACCCATAGGCGCAACAAACATCACTATAAAAGGCAATTTCAGAGATTCAAATTGAGAGGCAAGAATCATGTAAACCAAAACAACCGCAAAGACAAGAGCATAAATCAAAGATTTAAGAGATTTATTTATTTCTTTGTTAACTCCTCCTATTTCAATGCGTTCATTTGAATTATCAAGTTCAATATTTTTTATGATTTTTTCCAATTCCCCGACCGCTTTATCTATATTTCCTCGATATTTTACGGTAACGGTAAATTTTCTTTTTTGGTCAATTCGTTTTATTTCGTCAAAAGCAGTTATTTTTTTTATGTTCACAAGATTTCTCAAAGCCGCTCTTTTATTTCCGACATTAATCTGTTTATCGGCAAGACCTTGTATATCTGTTTGGTTTTCGCTTATTAAGGTAATATCTGTTTTTTTGTTAAATTTGCGGTATTCGCTTATTTTTTTGCCTGAAACATTGGTTTTGATAAAATCGACAATATCCGAAGTTTCAATATTATATAACGCGGCAGCATCTCTGTTTACCGTTAACTCAATCATTGGAGTTTCTGTTTCGCAGTCTGTATTGACATCATAAAATATATTGTTTTTTTCTATCAACCTTTTCAGCTTTTCGGCTTTTTCTTTCATGGAATCCAAGTTTTCTCCGTAAACAGAAACAGCAAGACCGGAATCTTCAAATTCCAAAATTGAGGAAAGCAGGTTATCGCCTTTTGCGAAACGAACGGAAAAAGCGTAATTTTTCAACAACTTTCTATAATCATCGATAACCTTATCGGTTTTTATATTCTCTTTCAAATTAACCTTAATTTCCGCAATATTTTCGGATGAAGTATTTTGCAGATAAAACGAAAGTCTGTCCTCGGTCGATTTTCCGACGGATGAAAAAAAGCTTTTAACGCGATCATCTTCTAAAAGATATTTTTCCGCCAAACTGACGTTTTCGTTCGTTTTTTCCAAAGGAGTTCCCGGTTCCGTTCTGATCAGAACAGTAAATTGTCCCTGATCTGTTTCAGGGAAAAATTCTTTGTCAAGCAAGGTAAGGAGAAAAACGGAAACAATAAAAATAAGAAAAAAAATAACCAATACAAGAGTTTTGTTTTCAAGAGAATAATCCAAAAACCTCAAATATGCTTTTCGGAAAGCCGAAAATCTTTTTCTGAAAAAGCGAGAAAACTTCAGGGCTGCTTTACCGGGGCAAGAAAAAATTTTGCTTGCAACTATCCAAATTCCAAGCAACAAATATTTAAAAATAAGATAAATCATTTTAAAAGGCAACAGGATAAATTTAAGAGAAATAAGCAATTTTTTGATTATTTTACCGTGTTCATTTTTCTTTTTTACCGAGAAATTTGATTTTTTTGTTTTTTTCTCGAAAGAAGCCAAAAGAGGTAAAGCAGTCAGAGAAACAATCAGAGAAGAAAGCAAAGAAAAAGTTACGGTAAAAGCCTGTTCTTTAAAAAGAGAAGCAGCAGCTCCTTTCACGTAAATAACAGGTAAAAATACGGCAAGAGTCGTAAAAGTGGAAGCCGTAATTGCCAATCCGACTTCTTTTGTCCCGTCCAAAGCAGCCTGTTTTGCAGGCTTGCCTTTTTCTTTATGCCGAAAAATATTTTCCGAAACAACGATGGAGTTATCGACCAGCATTCCCACCCCGAGAGCCAAACCGGAAAGAGAAATTATGTTAAGCGAAATATTCTTAAAAAACATCATGACAAAAGAAGTGATAACAGCAACGGGAATAACGACGGCTATGTTGAGAGGAGAGCGTAAATCTTTCAAAAACAAGAACAATATCAAAAAAGCAAGCAAACCGCCGATGACAATAGCTTCTAAAACGGCATAAATAGACTCATTGATAAATTTTGATTGATCCGATGCCGCGTCAAAATTTATTTCAGGGTATTCTTTTTGAAGCTCTTTCAAAGTTTCTCTAACGGTTTTGCAAACTTTAACCGTATTTGCATCCGCTTCTTTTCTTATCAATAATCCCAAAGATCGTTTGGCGTTAAGTCGGGTAATACTTTTTTCTTTTTTCAGCGTTTCTCTTACTTCCGCAATATCTTTAACCAAGATAATTCCGCCGTTTTTCAGATATAACACGGGCGTATTTTCTATGTCTTTCGCAGTTTTAAATTCTCCCGATATTTTTAAATTTATTTTATAATGACCGTCTTTTATTTTTCCGCCCGGAGAATTGAAACTCGAAAGCGCAATCTTATTTTCGATTTCCCTTAAATTAAGTCCCAAAGATTTAATTTTTCCTTCATCAAGTCTTATTTCAATTTGTTCTTCCGTGTCTCCGATAATTTCCGCCGAAGCTACTCCTTCCAATTGCTGAAGTCGTCTCTTTATAAGATTTTCTGCCAGTTTTTGAATTTCTTTAATATCAGCCGTTTTTTTATCGCTTACCGAAATAAACATTACAGGATCATCTGACGGATCAAGTTTAGCTATATTGGGTCTTTCAGCTTCTTCCGGAAGTATGTAACGCAAATTATCCAGTTGCTCTCTTAAACTCAAAGACGCATACGCCATGTTTGTTCCCCAATTATATTTCAGGGTGATAACCGAGACATCATCTCCTGAAACAGAGCTTACTTTACGCACTCCTTTTAAGGTTGAAACAACTTCTTCGATCGGTTTTGTGATTAATTTTTCTATTTCTTCCGGAGACGAATTTTCATAAACACAAATTACGGTAAGCTGAGGATAACCGATATCAGGCAAAAAATCAATCGGTAACCTTAAAAAAGAGACGACGCCGGTAATCAGGATAAGGAGATAAAACATCAAGACCGTAACGGGACGATTAATACTGAATTTAATGATATTCATGCTTACCCTTTTAAAATATTCTTGCCAGTTTTTCGAATTCTATTTCTTCTTCTATTTTGACATTTGCATCATGAGAAAGGGAAAAATTTCCTTTGATGACTATTTTCTGTCCCGGTTCTGCTCCTTCCGTTACGGAAATGAAATTTTCGTTTTCTTCTCCGGTTTTTACATATTGCCATTTGGCTTTTCCGTCTTCAACCGCAAAAACAAGTTTTTTCCCGTCTCGTACAATTAAGGCATCTTTATAAACAAGGATTCGGTTTTCGTAATTTTCGGCATCTATTTTTACATCGGCATACATCCCGTGTTTTATCAAAGCGTTATCCGAAATCAATATTTCAACTTCGCAAGTTCGGGAAGATTCGTTTATTTCGGGAGAGACAGATTTTACTTCTCCCGAGAAGACCTTGTTTTTCAAGCCGGGAAATTTTATTCTTGCTTTGCTTTTCGGTTTGATGCGATTTATTTCCGATTCCAAAACATTTGCTTTTACGATAATTTTGTTCGTATTAAAAACGGAAAAAAGAGCATCGCCGTTCCTGATACGCTCTCCGACAACAAGTTCCAAATTTGAAATAAATCCCGAGACCGGCGCTTTTATTTCCGTCTTTTTCAAATTGTATTGCGCTCTTTTCAAAGCAATTTCGGCTTCGGTCAAACCGGTACGCAATCTCAATTGCTCATCGGAAGAATTTTCTCCGAGTTTTTTCCATGCCTCAAATTCCGCTTCGGCTTTTCTTTTGTTCAATTCGGCTTTTTCCAAATCCAAAAGCAATTGCTCGTTATCCAATTTTACAATCACGGAGCCTTTTTCCGCAAAACTGTTGTTGCAATCTTTCACCCAAACGATTTTTTCGTTTAATTCCGCCGTAACCTCAACCCTTTGCGCAGCTTTGGCAATACCGTCAGTTTTTACGTGTTTTCGTAAAGAACCGAAATGAGCTTCCGAAACGGTAACCGGAACTTTTACGGTAAAATGATGCTCTGTTTCAGCTCGTTTTTCTTTCTTTTTTTCAAAAAATTCTTTAAATTTACAACCGCCGAGCAAGATTGCAAACATCAGAGTAAAGCATATTGTTTTTTTCATAATTTTCCTCGTTTTAAGGATTTTTTATTTTATTCTTTAAATTACCTGACCGAAATAAATAATCGTCATTCCCCGAATTAATTTAACTGTTCTTTTCCAGATAAAATTCGATACAAAATCGGTAAAAAAGTCATGACAAAAAAAGAGGAAGCAAGCATTCCCCCAATGGTTGACAGCGCCAAAAGTCGCCAAAAATCAATTTTGTCGCTTCCCTTAAAAAGCATGGGCAAAAGTCCCAAAATCGTAGTCAAAGAAGTAATTGCGACAGGACGAAAACGGTCTCTCGTCGCCTGCAAAACAGCTTCATCCAGTTTAAGCCCTTCTTCTCTTAACCTGTTCATACGAAAAACCATAATTATCGAATTGTTCACGACAATACCGGAAAGAAGAATGAGACCGAAACTCGCATAACCGGTAAATGATTCTCCCGTAAAAAAATAAATAAAACTCACGCCGATAAAAGACAAAGGCAAAATCAATAAAATAATAAAGGGATATTTGAAAGATTCAAAAAGGGAAGCCAACACCATATAAACCAAAATCACGGCAAATCCCAAGAAAACAGGCAATTGTTTTTCGTCATTTTCCGTATTGCGCCAATACTCGCTTTCGTTTCCGAAATAATACCCGACCGGCAAAGGATAAGATTTTTTCATTTTATCGATAAATTTCCTCGCTTTTTTTACCGAGCCTCGGAAATCAAAGCTTATGATTCTTGTGTAGAGATCTTCCTCCCTGAAAATTCCGGAAATAACTTCTTCTTTCGTAATCGAAGCAACCTCGGAAAGCTTGACCCCGTTTCCTTCGTTTGAATAAATAATCAGGTTGCGAAGTTCTCCGATTGAATAATCGTCAAAATCGCTTTCAGAGATTTTTATTTTTATTTCTTCATCGGATATTTTTTTGTCAAAAGCCGTAAAATCAGGATTCATTTTACGCTTTATGCTTGAGATAACGCCGTAAATATCTATTCTTGCTTGTTTGAGTTTTTCTCTGTCAAACCTGACGACATAATTATACAATTTCTGAGAATACCACCGGAGAGAAGCGTTAGTATTCAGATTTCTTATCCTTCGGCTTGATCTTTTCAGATAAGCGGCAAAGTCATTTGCCGATTGCTTAAGCTGTTCAAACTCATAACCTTTCAAAATGATTTTATGCGAAGCAGAAACCCCGCCCAATCCGCCTCCGAACGAAGGTCCGAAACCGGAAATCGAAGCGGAAACACCGCCGAAATTTACGGCAAAAGCTTTTAATTTCTCTCGTAAAATTATCGGTTTGTAAGAGTCGAATAATTCTTCATCCCAATCGACTCTGATCGAAGCCCAAGTTTCTCCGACTGAGGTTTTCATGCTTTTGTAATCGGGATTTTGTTTGATTTTATCTTCAAATCGTCGAGCAATTTTATCTGTCTGATCTATTTCGCTTCCTGCCGGAAGAGTTAAATTTACGGCAATAAAATGATCGTCAGGATATTTAAAAGTAAATCCTCTATCCACTTTTTCGATAAAAATCCAAATCGAATAACCTAAAAAAAGCATTACGGCAACAACCCATGCCCAACGAAATCTGATTTGAAGTTTTACGATTTTCTGAAAAAAATTCAGATTGGGATTAAAATGAAATTCATCTTCTTTGCGGATCTTTATTTTGAAATTTAAAAATTTATAAGAAACCAAAGGAATAAAGGTAAAAGCAACGAAAAGGGAACTCAGCAAAGACAAAACAATGGAATAAATAAAGGGAACAAAATATAATTTTAAATCTCCGGCATAAAAAATAAAAGGCAAAAAAACGATTATTGTCGTCAAAGTGGAAGCGAAAACAGGTAAAGCTATTTCGTTTATTCCCGTCAAAGAAGCCTCTTTAGCCGAAAGTCCCCGTCCTCTGTTGCGAAAAATATTTTCATAAACAACAATGGAATTATCCACCGTCATCCCGAATCCCAAAGCCAGCCCTGCCAGAGAAAACATATTCAATCCTGTCTTAAAATAATACATGAAAATAAAAGTAAGAGAAGCGGAGAAAAAAATCGAAGATAAAATCAAAATCGCGGAACCGGAATGTCTCAAAAAAATAAAAAGCACAATAAAAATAATAAAAACAGAAAAAAAACTGCGTTGATATAACGTTTTTAATTCTTTGTTAATGCCTTCTGACTCGTCATCAATCTTGATAACTTTGATTTTCCGAGGCAAAAGATTTTTTTGTCGAGCGATAATCTTTTTTATTTTTTTCGATAATTTCAGAACATTCGCCAATTCGTCTTTCTTTATCGTCATGCGAATCATCGGCTCTCCGTTGTAACGAAAAATACGAGAAACCGGAGCAGGAACCGTTTTTACTTCCGCAACCTCCGAAAGCAAAAAATATTTCCCGTCTTTTCCTCTTACTTTCAGATTTTTCAAATCCTCAACAGAGTCATAAACATCTTTTATCATTATAACGGCAACCTGTTCTTTATCTCGGAAATTATTTACGGATACTCTTTCTCCGCATTGCATTACCGCTCGATAAATTTCATTTGCCGACACAGGATTTATATCGCTGTTTTTGATGACAACTGACAAATTTTGCTCTCTTGTTCCTTCAAGATAAATATCGGAAACCCCTTCAAGAGCAGTAATTTTGGGGATAAAATGTTTTCTCGCTTCCTCTTCAAGTTCTTTTGTTTCGTAAGCTCCGAAAATCCCGTAAGACAAAAAATTTGTTTCCTTAAATTCATCAGGCTGATAAGCATTAAGCCTGATATAAGTATTTTCGGGTAAATCATCTTTAATCAATTGCAGTCTTTCGTTTACTTCAAAACGAATATAATCCATATCCGCATCACGATTGAATTCCAGGGAAACGTAACAATAATTCGTATGCGAACCGGAAGAAACTTTGATAATGCCGGGGATTGTGTTGCCCAATTCTTCAATTCGGGAAGTTATGTTTAACTCCATTTCTTCGGGACTTAAATCATGTCGAGAACAAACTATGTCCAGCTTGGGATAATCGGTCTCAGGCATCAAGGACAAAGGGATGTTCAAGAGAGCATAAACAGAGATGACGACTATTGTCAGATAAATCATCAAAAAAGTAATCGGACGTTCAAGAGCAAGCTTTGCCAAAAACATTTTTAAAATTCACCCAATATTTTTTGTCCGAGGAAAAGGTCGACTTCAGCCGATATTTTTATTAAATCGAATTCAGCTTTCAGCAAATCGCTTTTTGCCTGCAAAAATTCGTTTTCAGCTGTTTTGTAATCTAAAAAATCGGTTACGCCGGAACGGAAAAAAGCTTGAGAAAGTTTAAGTTTTTTCTCCGCCAACGTTAATTTTTCTTTTTGCAAAACTTTGCTTTTTATTTTAAGTCTCAGATTATTTTGGAGAGACATTATCTGTCTTTCCAGACGTTCAGACAACAAAATTTTATTTAATTCCGCCTGTTTAAGATAATGTTTTCGGATACGGTAATCCGTAATTTCAGCGGGAAGTTTTCCGAAATCCCAACCGATATTAAGCGATATGCTTCTGTTTGACAACCTTTCGTCTTCTTTCCGAGACGAGAAAAAAGAAAAATTTGACTTACGCAAACTTCCGGAAACGTAAAGATCGGGCAATAAATTCGTGAATGCTTTTCTCTTTGCCGAAACCGCAAGCTGAAATTCAATATCATTTTTTAATTTCTCGAAATTGTTGTCCGCCGATAAAAAATCAAAACTGTCGGACAATTCAATCTTTGTTGCAGCGAGTTTTTCTTTGCATTCCGACTTGGTGATTTGTTCCAACTCAAATATTTTCTCGTCGCAAGACTCAATAAGTTCCAGCAATGCCAATTCCAGTTTTTTTATTTCTATTCGCAAAGAATATTTATCTAACTCGGTACGAACTCCCGTTTTAATAAGCTCGGCGGTAAATTCTTCTTCAGCCTCGTACTTTTCTTTCAGTTTTTCATAATATTCTGTTTTATTTTGAATCTCCGCTATTTCGTAATAAAGTTTGATTACTTTAACGGCTAAATCTGCTTTTGCTTGCCGAAAATTGATTTCGGCTTCTGCCGTTTTGAGATTTTGTCTTCGTAAATTGTAAAATCTGTCATCAAATAAATAAAATGCGCAGCTTGCTTGAAATTCTTGCGACAAATAAGCCGGTTCTCCTTCGGATTCTCTGAAAGAAGATAATACCGAAATTTCCGGCAAAAAAGCAAACTTCTCCCGATTTTTTAAAAGACCGTTTATTTCTTTATCATGTAAATCATATTTCAATTTATTGGAATTTTCCAACGCCGAACGAATAAGACGAAATAAATCAGATTCGGCTTTTAATCCCGGGAAAATAAAACAAAATAACAAAACTGCCCATTTTTTCATGAAAACCTCAAAATTATTCCTTAAAAACTTCGCAAAGATAAATTCCGCTGACCGAAAAAGGTTACATTTTTTAGAGAATTTATAAATAATCAATAAGTTAATCTAAAAATTCAATAAATAAAATAATATTGCAAGTAATAGAATAATAATAATGACTTTTACAAAAATAAATTGCTTCTCAATTATTTTTTTTAATTTTTTATTATCCCCAAAATAAAAAAAAACTCCCCAAACCAATATCAACGGAGTTATAAAAGCAATGTTGTAGTAAAATATTAATATTAATGTATAAAAATTAAAATTATGTTCCTGAAATATTACTTTTAAAAGCGGAACATAAATTTGACCAGTGCAAATACCCTCAATAAGAGCTATTTGTATACCAACAACAAAAAAAGTAATTATAATATATTTTTTATTTATTCCATTACGAATGACTTTATGTATCTTTTGTTTAAATTTTAGAGGTAACCTGTTCATAACTTTATCATACTTTTTATATTTAAAAAATATAAATAAATCGTATAATGAGATAATTATAAAGAATATAAGACTGCCAATAATTAAGTAATCAAAGGCAATTTTAATTTTGGAATATTTACTTAATATTTCCAATATATTTATTAAACCAATTCCTATAAAGATATAAGTAACAAAAATACCCAATGAGAAAGATGTACCTATCTGAAAAATTACTTTTTTATCTATACGCAAAAAATTTAATAATGTTATAAAGAAAATTATTGTAGAGAAAGCACATGGATTAATTCCGTCTATAAGACCTGACAGACCCAAAAGAACTAAAAAATCAGATTCAAATTCAATATTTTCGTCCTTTATTTCACTACTGTTTATGTGTTTAACAGCGATATATTTTTTTTTAAGAGAAGAGATTTTTTTCAGAATATTTTTTTTACCGTTAAGTATAACAAATTTTCCTGTATTACTGTAATAAGTTACTACATTTGTCTTTATTTTATCAATGTGATATTTTTTTTTTATTTCAAATAATTTTATTATATTTTCTTTTTTATTAATATCCAATAAATTAACATAATATTTATTTAATTCTGCATTTTTTTTTAATATTTCTTTAATCCTTTTGCAAGAACTGCATTCACTCGAATAAAAATAATTGATTTCAGGAAAAATTTCTTTTAATGTACCGTTTATAGAAATTAAATCATTTGTAGAGTCAGCATATTCGATATAAATTTTCTTAGGGAAAAAAAAATTGTTATTCTCAATATTAATTTTAAATTCTAATTTTTTATCTTTTATAACAAGGTTCGTTATACAATTACACCCCGGGATAACTGCAACACTTTTTCCAGGTAATTCAATACTCACATCAATTTGGTTACCAGGATTAACACAACCTAAGTCATAAATAACTTCACAGTTTAAGATACCGTAAGCAATTAATAATAAAAAGGTTAAATTAACTTTTATTCTCATAAAAACAGATTTTAACATTAATTTAGAATCAGTTTATTTTTTATTATCGAGAAAATTTCGTCTTCTGCTTCAGGGTCAGTTGCAATAAGCTCAATTTCACCTTTGACTAAATCGGCGTTTAATATCCTTAAATTATGAGTCAGGGAAGCTTTATAAGAAAAATTTTCATCAAATACGCAAAGCAGCATTTTTTTATTATCGTATTTACTTCTTAATTGCCAAGGTATTGTATAATTAACCAAAAAATCATTTGTTTCTTTAAGTCGAAAAACATCCAAAACAGTCCAATAAAAAATATTCGAAAAAGCAAAATTTTGCATGCCGGTTTCACTTTCGTATTTTTTATTTAATTTTTTGGCAGAAATATTAAAAGGACTTATGTAACCGGGAAACATTATTTCTTTTTCAGTAATTTTATTTGTCAAAGCATCAAGAATGTAAACATAAGAAGAATAATTGCAAAATATATATATTTTGTCACCAACTTTCACGGATCTGATCGTTCCCGGTTCATTTTTATCAATAAACTCAGGCAATTCGTCTATTCTCAGGAGATGGCGGTAAAATTTATAATGACGACCTTCTTTTTTATATTCATCAACAATATAACGACTTCCGGAGGTTTCGGGAATGAGAGTTCTTCCCAAAGCGTATAAACTGTTTCCGGCAAAATTCATATTAAAAACATATCTGTTTTCAGGAATAAAGCTGTTTTTTAAATTCAAATTATCCTCTAAAACTGTTATCCTGCGGTTAATAATATCAGCAATAAAAATAAGGCTGTCTTTAACGGAAAACGCAGAAAAAATGCCGTATTCTCCCGGTCCCGAACCTTGACCTCCGGTTTTTGCCTTAAGTTTTCCGGAACTGTCAAATTTAAATACAGAATGAGAGAGATAATCACCGACAACAAATGATCCGTCATCAAATTGCGCGTAATTAACAGGCACATAAGCAAGAGTATCAATAATTGTTTCCGGTTCAGAAAATCTTACTTTCCCGGATGAATCTGAATCGGATAAACCTTTACCGCAACCGAAAATAAAAAAGTTGAAAATAAAAAGTACAAGTAATTTATTCATAGTTTATTCTCTGCAATTTTCAGCCATTTTAAATTCATTCCAAATATAAAGCCGATCTTTTTTTTAGAATTATCTAAAATAATAAGTAAAGGTGTTCGCATTATATTATGTTCAATAAATTTTCCTTTTTCACAATAAAAAATATCTATTTTATTTTTATAATCATTCAACATGTTATTTACATAATTTTTGGTTTGTTCATAATCTGGATATGTTATAATAAGCTTAATATGAATATTTTTAGATAAACTTTTATCAATATGAAAAAACATATCATTAATACAGGTACTGCAATCCGTTAAATTAAGATAATAAATATATTCCAATTTATTAAAGTCGATATTTTTGACAGAAGATATACTTTTCAATTCATTTTGCGGAATTATTTTTGAATTTTGACTTAATTTCAGCAATTCATTAAGTTGAAATCTCCTTTTTTTTTCATAATTATAAAACCAAACAGATACCGCAATAATAAAAATAGAGACGTAATAAATTAAATCTTTCTTATTCATTTTTCTACCAGTTCCGTAAAAATCAGTTTATCATCGCCATCTTTATTTGCTTCTTTGCAGATAAAATAATCATTTTTTTTCGAATAATCAAAAATCTTATAATTATTATGTATCTCCGCTTTTAAATTTAAATCACAATCATAAACCAGTAAAGTATAAAGAGGCTCATTATTTTTAAACAGATTTTGAACAGCTTGCGCATATTGAACAACCACAACATCATATTTTTCTATAAAACAGGAGAAAACCGGTCTGTCAACCAAATAAAACGACATTAATTTATCGTATCCTTTAGCAATCATATCAGAAGATTTTCGCACTTTTTGTTCATTGGTCTCAAACGGATTTTGATAATTTTTAAATTCTATTTTTTTACGGCTTACGGATTCATTTTCAATAGAATATTTGAAAATAAAAGGCAAAAAAGGATTCGCAAGAAAAATATCATCCTTCGAAGTTGCGCAGACTGAACATCCTAAATCTATAAAAACTTTACTGTTATCAAGCTTCTTCAACAAATTCTCGTCAAGATTAAATATTTCTTTACCGTTTAACAGATTAAATTTTTCATCAATATCAAATATTGTTGCAAGACTTACTTTCTTTTCTGTTTCGTCAGATAATGTTTTCATCCCGGCAAAAACCAATTTATCGTTAATTTGTTTAATATCATCGACAATCGTTTCCGGGAGCAAATTTGTCTTCAACAAATTAAAATCTTTTCCTAAAAAAGTAATTCTTCTTAATGCAAAATCAGATAAAACAAGAGCGCCATTATAAACGCCGAGGCTGTTAACCATTCTGAATTCTCCCGGTCCTTCGCCGGGTTCTTGGAAAAGGCTGTCAGACGCTCCGTTTTCATCAAAACGTTCAATTTGCAAATAGTTATAAGCATAAAAATTATCGTTGAAATATGTCAGTCCCGTATAATCAATTGTTATATCGGTTTTATTAACAACCTTAATATCGTATTCATCAATCTTTTTTTCCGAAAAAGAACATCCTGTCCAAAAAACAATAAGAAGAAACAAATAAAAAAATCTCAAACAAACTCCTTATTACAGCTGTTAAATAAAAAAACCTTCTATTTTATAACGCACTTACAATTATTTTGCTTAGGATCAACACAATCACACAGATAAACAAAACTTACGTTCGGATCAAGACCGCTCCTCCTAACATCTACAAGAGCAACGACTTTTAAATCACCGTCAAGAGTCTTCCTGCTCTCACCAGCATATAAAAAATGCGAAAAAACTGAAACTGCACAAATAATAATTAACAAAACAATCTTTTTCATTTCATATTTCCTTATTTTAAATATCAGATTCTTCATTTGCAATATAACAACAATAACAGAAGCCAGTAGGATTATCAAGTGTACAGTCACAATAAACATCATAAGATCCATATAAAACCATATAATCCCCAGGACGATAAATAATTTTACCATTACCAGCTTGATTGGAATATAAAACATTAAATATGACAGATAAAGTCAAAAGACTCAAAAAGATTTTTACTTTCATTCTATTTCTCCTTTTTAGTAAATTTATCACAATAAAAAAAAAAAATATAAAATTTGTCAATGTTTATAATAAAATACTGCAAATAAAGAATAATCAACAAAACAATTACCGAATAAAGATTTTAGCAATAATATCCCCCAAAGTGTTTCCTTCCGCCACCACTATCTGCATAAAATTTATTTGTTCATTAATTTTGAGTCAAATTTTAAGTATTTTCCCAGGACGTTATGACAACAAAATTTTATTTAATTCACCTCTTTAAGATAATGTTTTCGGATACGGTAATCCCTAATTTCAGTCGAAATTTTTCCAAAATTTCGACTGAGTTAATCTGAAAATTCAACAAATAAAATATATTATTCAAAGAGAATCTTTAAATAAATGCGGCTTAATAAACTGATTTCCATGTTAAAGAAATTTACAGGAAATTCATCAATTTAAAATAGAATTAAACAGAGAAATACAATAAAAAATCAGCATAATTCAAAGATTATCCGATTTAACAGCTCAGGATGTTACCAATTTGCATGAAATTAATTCATTGCCGGTCAGAATCAATATTTTCCCCTTAAAAACTGCCATGTGGTTTATTGTTTTGTTTATTGTGAACTTGCCTTTATAATTGTTTTCGTTTAAATCATAGACATACACGGTTGAATAATCAGGAACATCTTTGTAAGTGTTTAAATTATAGACAAGCAACAAGTTTTTAAATTTTAAAAGATTAGTAAAAAGCCGTCCGTCCACGTCTCCGTATTTATTCTCTTTCAATTTTCTTCTTTTTAAACCCGCAATATCGGCAAAATTAAATTTATTTACGGTTTTGTAATCGGCATCCAAAATTTCTGTTTCTCCGGTATATACGGACAGCAAATACAAATTGTTTTCATCGCTTTGCATTCTCATTTCATGAGCATAGAAATTTAACTTAGGGTCTTTGTACTTGCGATCAATTAATTTTATTTTTTTATTGTTTGATAAATCTCGCAATAAAACATCATTATCCAAATGATACAAAAATAATCCGATAAGATTATCGTTAAACGGAATCAATCGGGAAGCTCCGGAGAATCCCGTATTTTTATAAAATTTGTATTTACCGGCAGAATCGGGATTGAACAAACTTACATTGTAAGTATCTCCGTTTATAATTAATAATGAGTTATCAAATAGCGTTGCGTCTCTGACAAATAATCCCAATTCTCCGGGACCTTTTCCTGAATAACCGAATTCATCTTCAATTGTAAGTTCTTTATTTTCGATTTTCACGATTTTAATATACGGTTCAAAAACCTGCTTCAAAATAATATTATCTTCGTCAATAATGATTTTTACCGCAATATTCTCTTCTGTATTTATTTGATAAGTATTTTCAATTTCAAAACGATAATTCTTTGAAGCATCGTCTGCTTTTTTATCGCAGGAAAGTAAAATTAAAAATAAAATAATAATCGATGCTCTCATCAGCTGTAATCTCCTTTTTTATAAAAATTATAATTAATTTCTCGGAAGATATTGCTTTTTTGCAATAATTCGTCATAACTTCCCGAACAGGATATTTTATTGTTATGCAAGACTATAATTTCAGAGCTTAACTCTTTGATTACGTCAAGATCATGACTGATAATCAAGCCCGGAGTATTTTTAATTGATTTTTTTAATTTCTTAAGCAAAACATTTTTCAAAATACTGTCCAAACCGGTAAAAGGTTCATCAATGACAAAAAGCGATTTATCCTCTGCGGAATAAATAAAACGTCCTATATTTATCCGTGATTTTTCGCCTCCGGATATGAAACTGCCGTTAATTCCTAATTCTCTGCCTTTTAAATCTTCCAGATTCAATTCTCTTATCGTTTTTTCAAACTTATCTTGATCAAACTGTCTTCCCAATACCAAATTATCGACAATTCCCTTGTTCAAAATTTCCGCTTTTTGAGGCAAATATTCCACATTAGCGAATATTTGATTAAAATTATATTCCGCAATATCGTTTCCCAGAAGCTTAACCTTGCCTTCAAAATCCGATTCCAATCCCAAAAGACACGAAATCAGAGAAGATTTGCCTTCCCCCGAAAGTCCGACAATACCGATTCGGGAATTTTTCTTCAGCTTAAAAGAAATATCAGATAAAATTACTCTTTCTTCTCGGACAAGCGATAAATTTTCAACTTCAATAAACCGGTTTTCTTTAGATTCAATCTTGTTATTTTTTATTTTTAAATTATTGTAAAAATTCAATACCCGTTTTATATGAATACTCGAAGAAACTGCGCTTTCGCTCAAATATTTCAAACCCTCCACCGGCGCCATCAATAAGCTGTAATAATAAGTTATCGCCAAATAACGTCCTATAAGCATTTCGCCCGATTGGATTTTTTTAAAACAATATATTAAAAGCAACACGGATACGAATCCGGACGGAATATCCATGGCGAATATTTTTAAAAGTCCGTGTTTTATATTCAAATTTGCTTGATCCTTTTTGAGATCGGATGTTAATTTTCTGTATTCCTTCAGTCGTATTGCTATATAATTGTAAATATTTAAAAGCATTAAGTTATCCAATGTCTCGTTCATAAAACTGTATAACCGACTGCTTTTCTTATTCATGGCAGTATAATACTTATTAAATATGCCTGTAAGAAAATTATGATAAATGAAAGTTGACGTCATAGATACAATAAAAATAATAAAAATATTTTTATCCCAAATATAAATTGTCAATAAAATGGGAATTACTCGCAAAAGAGTAATGGTATTGTAAAGCAAATTTGACGAGAAAACATCTAAACTGCTTCCCGTATCATTATTTATGATTTGAGAATAATATCCTGAACCTTTCAGAGCAATAAGACGATAATTCATCGACAAAGATTTTGTAAAAACTTTTTCATGCAATTTAAAACCCAATTCAAGACTTTTCCGAGAAGATATATAAGTTCCTATGATTCCGCAAACGTAATTAAATAAAAAAATCTCAAACAAACTCCTTATTTCTCAGTTAAATTGAAAAATATTATCTGTTTTACAAAGGATTTACAATTATTTTTATAAAGAGTTAAAACATCAGCAAATTATTTTTACGATAATAATTGTCAAGAGCCTTTAACTTTATGCGCGAAAACATAAAAATAAGGACATTTATCAAACATTCAACAAGTATAATTTTCAAATCATCCCCAAAATATTAATCATTAAAGGTAATTTACTTTCGCAACACGATGTTCCGTAAAATTTTCTGTCAGCAATATATTTTAATCCGCTTTCAAATATTTGTAAAGACTGCCCGGTTATCCGGATTTTTGTTCATATTTATCGAAATTTACGGTAATGCAATTTATCCAAAAAATATTTTAATGCTGCCAAAATATTTCATATCAGCTTATAAATAACTTCCAGTTTTTTCAAAACGGGAATCAGTTCATACTGAATCATATCGGCAAGCAACACCCAATCTTTTTGCTGCTGGATATCCGTCATCTCGGAAAGTTTACCGGCAAAGACATTAACATATTCGTCAAAAGTCAAATTATCGATAACCAATCGGTTCATGCTCCTTCCCATAAGCATCATGCTTTGAGTCAAAGTATTCAAATACAATTGGATATTTTCTATTGACTGAACAAAATTTCTGTTGGCAACAGCTTCGTCTTCCATTCTGAATTTATCCGCTGTCATTTCCAAGTCTTCAATCAATCGGTATAAATAATCCTGCGAACTGTCAAAAGTTTCTTTTCCGGCATCAAAAGGATCTTTGGTCAGGACTTTTACGATATCTTCATCCAAAACAAAAACAGAATCGATGTTATCATGCCAATCGTTATTCAATTCCTTATCGTTTATAATAATTCTACTTATGACAAAACGTTCCGTCATTTCCTCTTCTATTTTATCTAAAACATTTTGCAAAGTGCCGACAGAATCAATTTTAAGATAAAATTCTTTATCGTTTAGCTGAAGCAGCATTCTTTCTCCTTTATATATTTATGTTTAACCCGATTCGAACAAGCTGATGAATGATTAAACGAATTTAAATTTTTAACTTACTCGGTTAGAATAAAAGGCATATTATTTGTCAACGCATTTTTAGGCGATGCCGTTATTATTAAGATCAACGCAAGAGTTGAGATTATCGGCATTGACAATGAAAAATATTATTATATATTTTCCGTTAACGCTTCTCTCGCATCATTTTTATTATTTTTTTGCTTTTTTCGATAAAAGGCTCAGAGGGCGGAGGCGATGTTTCTGCCAATTCAAGTAATTTTCTTACGGCAAATTCTTCTTTTGTCATCGGTTTACCGGTTTGCGGAAGATAACAGTTTTCGGGATAATTAAGCAAACAATATTCGATCAAATCGGCAGTGGTTTTATTCCTGAAATCGTAATCTTTGCAAATTTGATGTTTATGATGACGTTTATAATAATAACGCAACTCAGGCAGGTGTTTGAATTTAATTTTATCGGCTCTTCTTATAATATAGTCGGTATCTCCGAAATTGTGTAATTCCCCGTTAAATTTTCCCAATCTTTCGTAAACTTCCTTTCTCACAAAAGCCCCGGTATGCGGAATTCCGCCGATGGTTTTATTCATGAAAAGAGAGATAATTTTTAAACGTTCGTTCAAAGGATATGCAATATAACGCCAAATACTGTTTGTTACTCTGCCGTCCTCTTCTGCAATAAACAATTTTTCCGGATAATAATAATCGAAATTTTCATAAGTATAAATCAATCTAAAAGCGGATTTCAGATAATAGTTTCCCAGATAGTCGTCGGAATCGAGAAAAACGATAAATTTTCCGGAAGCTTTGTCCAATCCGAGATTTTTTGTTTCCCAACATCCGCTGTGTTCTTTGTAAAAATATTTTAATCTCGAATCTTGAAAAGTCTTGATTTTTGCAGCTGTTTTATCGACAGAACCGTCATCAACGACAATAAGTTCGAAATTCTTAAATTCTTGTTCTAAAACAGATTGAATACACTCCTCAATATATTTATCCCTGTTGTAAACAGCAACTATTACGCTGAATATTATCTCATCGGGGCTATATTGCATATTTCATCCTTTATCTTTATTTAAACTGATTTTAAATTTCTCTCGCCGCTTTAATAAAATTTTCGTAAATTTCTTTCAGCTCATCTTCCTCAGCTCCTAATTTACGCATAATCCGGTAAATCGAAACTGCATCTTTTTGAGCTAAACAAAAAGAAGATTTAAGCAAAATCAATCTTCCTTCCGAATACCAAAACGGATAAAGTTTGCAATAGAAAGGGCGCGTTTCGGCTGACAATTGACACCCGGAATCAGTCAGAAAGACACATTGACCGTTTTTTATTTTCAAATGTATTCGTCTGCGATCGGGAAACATTTTTATCATATTTTTATCAGTTTTAAGCAAAGCTCGCAAAAAATCTTCGGAAACAATATTATCATCCGTAAATTCGGCTTTATCCAAACCTGTTTCGGCTTTTATTCTTCTAACTTCATAAGGAGTCAACCCGAAAAGATAATCCGTAAATTCAGGTTTAAGCAGGCAACATCCATCACCGATTTTATGGCATTCTCCGCAAATATCGGGGTTTAATGTTTTTCCCATTCAGACACTCCGTTTTGTTGAGGTTCAGAAAATATTTTCTTCCCTGTTAACCTTATTAAAAATCCTGAGCAACAACCAAAATACGGGGATTGCTCCAAAGATAACAGACCACTTAAAAAAAACTTTATCCCAAATAATCGTCAATTCCGGGATTTTCTCAAAACTTAAAGAAAGCAACACAGCTAAAGCGTTATTGGCGAAATGCGCCGTCATAGCCGGAAAAATGCTTTTGGTTTTCAAGGTAACGTATCCCATCCAAACACCTAATAAAGTTACGGGAATCATACGATAAATATCCAGATGCAAAATACCGAAAAGTAAAGCCGAGATTACAATTGATCCCCAAAATCCTCGCTTTCGGAAAACATTCAGGAAATAACCCCTGAAAAGAAATTCTTCGCAAATTCCGGGTAAAACGGCAATCAAAAAAAGAGTTTCCCAAAGAGACATATTTTGCAAATTGAGAAGATTTTTAAACATTTCGGCATAACTTTCGGGAAAAGGGAAAAAGATATTCGTCAACTCCGAAATTCCCATAACGGCAAATGAAGCCGGAACAGAAATAAGCAAAACTAAAATAAAATTTACGGGTTTGGCTTTATTCATTCTGAAAGTTTTCGTATATTTTACTTTGGCAATCATGTGCAAAAGCAATACAGGCAAAACAACAATCAAAACCTGAGTTTTTATCAAACCTTTAGAAATATCATGAAGTTGCCATGCCGAAGCCAAATAATACATACCGGACAAAATTATGACATACACTATCAATCCTATATGCTCGGAATAGATATTTTTATTGTTTTTACCTCTGATTTTCAGGGATTTTTCTTCCGCAGACCTGAATAAAACCTCTTCCGAATAAAAAAGTTTTACCGAAAAAGCTATTGCCAACGAAGCCAGAATCAAGGTAGAACCGATTGTTATCAAATAATATAAGAGATTAAATTGTCCGGTAAGAATATCTTTAAAAAGCAATGAGATATTAACTATCGGAATCAAAGAAAGCCCGATATTTGTTTCAATCCCGGGCAAAGAGGAAATAAGAGACAGCATCATTGTTCCGATCAATAAAGGAGTAGCGTAAGTATTTGTCTCCTTCATGGTTCTGCTGTAAGCGGAAATAGAAATAAGCAAAGCAGAAATCAAACCGATAAGCGGAATCATTGCCAAAAAAATCAATCCGAAACTCCCGAAAGGTATGGCGGCTTGACTTGTATCCACTCCGCTTTGCCCGATTACCTGTTTAAAAGAGAAAAACATGCTGAAAAGATTAAGAATAACCGTAATCACAATAAAGGTTATGACCGTAAAGTACTTTCCGAAAATAATTTCCAGTCTGTCGGCAGCCGAGACCAAAAGAGTTTCCAAAGTTCCTCTTTCTTTCTCGCCGGCAATTAAATCGGAGGCGATAACCAAACCGCTGCTTACCGTCAGCATCAAAAGAAAATAAGGCAAAATTTTACCTATCGCAAAACCCAGCATTTTCTTGCTGTCCGCAATATTAACCCCGGAAACTTTTACCGTCTCCAAAATATCATCAGAAATTTGCAAATCGCCCAATCTTTTTCTTATAATATCCAATTTTATATCCGACAATTTGTACTTGATTTTATTGAATGCCATGCTTGCTTTATCGCTTGCCCCGTCATATTTTATTTTTATCTTAAAAACAGGATAACCGCTTGCCGAGACAGAATCTTCAACCAAAATTACAGCTTGCAAAACATCTTCTTTCAACAATTGCTCATAATTTTCGGTTTCTTGATAAATATCGAAATTATCTATTTCTTTCAATCCTCGACGAATAATATCCGCCGACTTATCGGAAGTTTTATCCGCAACGTAAATAATCGCCCCTTCTTTTTCTATCTTTATTTCCTGACGACTCATTATCGAACTGAAACCGATCATCAAAATAGGATAAAGAATTATCGGCAACACAATAGACGTAATAATTGTCCTCGTATCGCGCATCATATCAAGCATTTCTTTTTTGTAAACAGTAAAAATTTTGTTAAGCTTCATCTTCTTCTCCCGATTCTTTCATTTGATTGACAAAAAAGATAAAAATATCATCCAAATCGCGCGATCCCGTTGTTTCCCGAAGCTCGGGCAAAGAACCTTCGGCAATTTTTTTGCCTTTATGGATCATAATAATCCTGTCCGCAATACGTTCGGCTTCACGCATTATGTGAGTGGAGAACAATACGGTTTTTCCGTCTTCTTTACACTTATTTATAAAAGAAACAATGTTGCGCGCCGTCAGAATATCCAGACCGGAAGTCGGTTCGTCGAAAATCATAACGGGAGGATCATGAATAATGGATCTTGCTATCGATACTTTTTGTTTCATGCCGGTAGAAAGGAAATCCATTTTTTTATCCAAAAAATCATTCATATCCAAAAAATCGGACAAAGATTTAATTCGTTCGACAATTAAATCATCTTCCGTGTCATAAAGTTTACCGAAATAAGTAATAATTTCCCGTGCGGTAAGGCGAGCGTAAAGTCCCGTATCGCCCGATAAAAATCCGAGTTTTCCTCTGGCATTCCCCGATGATTTTATAATGTCGCAACCGTTGATTAAGGCAGTTCCGGAAGTCGGTTTCAAAACGGTGGAAAGCATCCGCATGGTTGTCGTTTTACCGGCTCCGTTTACTCCCAATAAGGTTACGATCTCCCCCGGATGAACCGTAAACGACAAATTATCGACGGCATGAAATTCTTCGCCGTTCTTATTGCGGAAGGTTTTGGATAAATCCTTTAATTCTATCATCTGCTCTCCTTTTTTATTGCTGAATACTTTTACTTAATAAAAAAAATATACCGTGAATCAAGTTAAATAATTCCCTTATCGGCAAAACTGCAATAAGAATTATCGCCGATAATAAGGTGGTCAAGAGTTCTTACATCAATTAAATTCAACGCTTTCTTTATTTTATTCGTTACAATAATATCCTGATTTGAAGGATTGATATTGCCGGACGGATGATTATGAACCAAAATAACGGCAACAGCTTTCAACAGAAGAGCCTTTTCGACTATTTCACGGACGTAAACATGAGCTTCGTTCAAGGTGCCTTTAAACATCGTTTTTTCGTAAATTACAATATTTTGAGAGTTCAGATAAATAACTTTAAATTCCTCATGCTTCATGCACTTGTAATAATTATACAGAAATTTGAATACCGCTTCCGAAGAAGATAAATTTACGCTTCCGATAAGCTCTTCTCTCATAAAATAAGTGTTTGCGTCTTTCAACAATTTCAGATAAACGGCTGTCCGAATTCCCACGCCTTCCGTTTGCGTAATCATCTCCAAAGGAGCCGCAACTATTTCGGAAAAACTGCCGAACTTCTTTAGAAGAGCTTTGGCAATCTTCTTTGTGTCTTTTCTGATAATGCAATAAGAAAGAACCAACTCCAAAACTTCGTAATCATGAAAACCTTCCAGCCCCGACATCTCGTAAGCTTTTCTCAATCGTTCTTTGTGATTAATTTTATCCGTCATTATATGTCTCGTCCGCCTATAAAAAATCCGTTATTTTTCGGTTCCGATTAAAACACCTGACACATTCCAGAAACTGAATCCGGACTCCGTATCTTCTCCCTGATCAATATCGACTTCAAGAGTATGTTTCCCAGGCGTTAAACCTTCCAAGGGAATGTAATAAGGAGAAGTAATCGTTCCCGGACACCAATTGGAACGACTTAAATCGCTGGAAGAAAGTCCGCTTGGGAAATTGCCGGAAGCGGGATTGTTTAATCGGTAAGTTCCGCAATCTTCGCGCCACGGAATTATTTTGAAAATTTCTTTCCCGTCAATTATGATGCGATTTATTCTTTTGACAAACTCGTCGCCGGTTCCCCATCCTCCGTGTCCGGTGGAAATAAATCTCAATTGTGTATTTTCGATATTTTCCGGTAATTCAAAATCAACTGTCAATTTATCTTTTTTAAAAAGTCGTCCGTAATTCTGACCCGACATTTCCAAAACATTTACCGTATTGAACAGCGGAAAGACAAAATTCTTTGCTGCTTCACTTCCGGGATAAGGCGGATAAAAATCCATTTCCAGACTGATTTTATGACCGCCTTTATCGTAATTGCCGATAAAAACTCCGATCTGCATATCTTTTTCCCAATCGATCAAATCGGTTATTTCCTGTTTAAAAATTACGGAATCGCTCCAGGCGTAACCGGCAATATTTACTTTATCGTTGAAATGTCCGACTCCGAAAGTCGTGAAAAATCTCATCAATTCAATCGGCGGCAAATAATCTCCCGTAAATGAGATTCCCTGATATTCTTTATCGTCAACATCTCGGTAAACGGGCAACTCTTCCGTTCCTCTGCGGAAAGCATCCAAAATATTTTTCCCGTTTCTTCCCGATACGGTAAATACCGATCCCGTTCTGTCGTAAGCATCTCCGTTTGACCAAGTCGTAAGTTTGATAAAAACGTTGCCGCCTTTATATTTTTCGGGAAGATTTATCTTTTTCATCACAACCGTTCCTTTGGAAAAACGATAGGTCAGATCGGTTATCTCATCATTGCGAACTTCAATTTCATCTCCGAAATTAATCTGTTCTTTATCAAAAATATTAAGTCGCAGAAAACGAGAATCAATAAGTTTTTTCTCGTATTCGGCATCAGCGAGTTCTTTTGCTTTTCCCCCGGTAAAATTCAATTCCGGACTTTCGTATTCTTTTATTTCAACGGCTTGAAGAGTGAAACCGCCGTTGTAAATCAGTTTTAAAACAAGACTGTTAGGGGGAAATCCGGTAAATATCGGCGATCCTTTCGCTTCCGTTTCGGTTGTGTACCAAACTTCCAGCTTATTGGAAAATAAATTATAGACGGCTTTCCGGCATTCAAAGCCCAAAATCGTTTCCTTTTCGTCAGATAATTCGGGTTCCCCGAAACTCGAGAACTCGGAAGATTTTTTATAAAATTTACCGTCTGATTCCAATATTTTGATAATTTTATTCTCGTTATAATCTATAAAAACAGCTTCCGAACCCTCTGACTTAATGCCTCCGATCTTGTTTTCAAAAAGATAACTTCTTTGTTCTTCTTTTTTATCATTTCCGTATTGTTCGTATATAACTTCATAATTAACGGCAAAAGAAAAAACAACAAACATCGCGCAGATAACGGTAAAAATATTTCTTTTATTCAATTCGGAACTCCTTTTTATAATACTGTAAATTTATTCGTTAAGATTAAAAGCAAAAAAGGCAGTCAACCGTAAATTAACTGCCTTTCTTTCAATAAATTGATTATTTAAGAAGAATCATTTTTTTAGATCGGACAAGTTTTCCGGAAGTAAGCCGATAGAAATAAATTCCCGAACTCACGTCTGTTCCGTTATCGTCTTTACCCGACCAAACAATATCATGGTTGCCTTTAGTTAATTTCCCGGAAACCAAAGTTTTAACCTTTTGCCCTTTCACGTTGTAAATATCCAAAGAAACATTTGAATCTTCATTTAAAACAAAATTAATTTCAGTTTCAGGATTAAACGGATTGGGAATATTTTGATTTAAAACAAATTTTTCGTAACCGGGATTGTTTTCATCGATTCCGGTATAATTATCCGGAGCATCCATGGTAAATTTGATTGCCAATTCGTTTTGCAAAGGAGTTGCTCCCGGAGCGTAGTGATTAGCGTAAACATAACATATTCCGTCTGTCTGAGCATAATTTTCAATACCTACGGTACAATAGTTGCCGTTATCGTCCGGATCGTCAACTTCCGCAAAATTAATCGTGATGTCGCCGTTCATATCGGTTTTGGGAGATAACACAACCTGGAATCTTTCAACCGAAGTATTGTTGTGCTGATTATAAGTATCTCTCCACTGAACGACAAAGCGATTATTGGCGGAATCAAACCAATAGCTGATTCTCATTTGAGTCAAATTGTCGCCTTGCACCAATCCTTTCAAGTCATCCCAATAAGCGGCAATTTGAGCTTTAGGTCCCAAAGCTGCCGGAATATTCCAATTACGGAAGTTTGTCATCCAGGTCTCGCCCATGGAAATCCAGCCGTTGGTACAAATTGTTATTTGATTATAATCTATACCGTAATATTTAAATTCAAACGGCAAATCGATTGTCCAGCTTTCGTCATCTTCACCTATAAGAACTGTACCGCTTCCTCCGTATTCCGGATCGCATTCTATCCATTCGTAAACCGGAGAAGCCGGGTAATCCGTGTCAAAATTATCGTAAGCATAATAACCTTGTTTGTCTTTTCCGGTAGGATCGGTTGTCTCAACATTACCGATAACGGTTGTGTAATAAGTTCGAGAATTGCGCCCGTCGGCATGAACAAGATCAAATTGGAAGGCAGCCTGTCTGCCGTTGAAAACATCTTGTTCAACGCTTACTTCAAAACTTCCCGAAGCGGTTTGACCTTGCGTCATTGCCGGCAAATCAAAGTTTGCCTGCGTAACCGTTACGGCATCGCATAAAGGAGTAACCGTTACGGTTGCCGATGCCAAATTTTGTCCGCCATTAACGAAATCAACGCTTACCGAACCGTTGAAACCCGGAGCAATATCACCCATATCAGTTACGTTTAAATCAGCGTGTTCTAGGGTTGAATAAAGTTTTGCGGTTTCCCCCGTGGAAAATTCCAAAACAAATTCAACTGCGTCATAGTTGTCAAAATCGGGAGAAATAACTGCCTGAATGCCGACATTTGAAGTATATCCAGAGGCGATGTCTCCGAAAACAATCTGTTCGTCGAGAATGCTTACGGCAGGGTTGTCGCAGGAAAGTATTGCCGTAACGCCGGTTTGCGCAGATGATCCGTAATTTTTAACGGTTACGTCAATCGTTGCCGTCGAAGCGGCATATAAATTGTTAAAGTAATAATCCGTAACGCCGATTGCTTCAGCTGCGGTTACGGTAATTTTTTTCTCGATCGGAACCGTATTTTTCTTAGATAAAGTAATGACTAATTCACCCGGCTCGGATGTATCTGTATCAATGAAAGCAATTCCGTCTCTGACAATATTTCTTTCAAAACTGATGTTATTCAGAGAAGAAGTAATAGTTGCTCCCTCCAAAGAAGCCGGAACGTTAAACTGCAAATAATTGGTTCCCTGAGATATTGTGTTCGGAAGATTTACGTCCGCAGTATTCGGAATTTTAACCCACATATTCAAAGTAGGATCGCAAAGGATGTTGTAAACTCTGTAATAAAACTCAACCTGACCGTTTGTCTCCCGGTCATTGGGGTAATTATTGTAAAGTTCGGTTTTTCCTCTCAAAACAGCAGATCCGAAAGATCGGTTTCCTTCATGTAAAATACTCCAATAAATTCCGGATGAGATTGCATTGTTTTTTTCCGTACTGGTATGCAAATCTGACGGTCCGACAAAAGCAACGCAACCGGCGGGAGAAGAAGGAGAACCTTTTGACATCCAAGCTTCGCCGAAACATGGATCATGGTAGGGATTGGCAAAATCTCCCGTATTGCAAACAATAGAAGTTACGACGGGCATTTTTGCGCCGGTATTGGTATAATCAATGTCTTCCTTGTGAAATTCCGGGAAATGCCATCCGTCAGCTGCTCCCCAACCTCTGTAACTGATAAATTGACGACCTTCATTCATATAACCGACAATTTCGTTAGTTCCGGGATAAGTTCCGGGATAAAAAACAGTATCTACATCGGTATAACCGGCATCAATCAATTCATGATAAATCCAACGAGACATCAATACAGGCGTAACGGGAATAGGCGGTTCGTCGGCATGATTTCCGGCAATAACCAATGCTTTGGTCATCCAATCCGTATCCGACATTTCCGGATATTTTTCAAAAAATAAGGTTTTGGCAATAACCGTCATCAACTCAGAGGAAGAGTCAATCGAAAAACGTCCGATAATCGATTCCGGCAAATAGTCGTCTCCCGCCAATAAAGTGTAACCCAAATCGGAAACATCGTTTTCGGCGGAATGATAAAATGACGGAAATTCGTAAGCATCGTTTACATCCCCGATAATCAGCATATATTCGGGAAAGCCGTTGGCATTGCAATAACCTTCAAGAGATTCTTTAATTTCCTCGGCGCTTGACCCGAGCTGTTCTTTCGGTAAAGTAACCACATCAAATCCGAGTTGTCTTTTCCATTTAACAAATTCAGGAAAATAAGCATTTGAGAATGCCAAATTATTTCCCATGATCAATAAGGACGGTTGAGCATAAGGCAAATTTCTCAAATAACAGGAATCCCAATTATCAACCATCGAGGCATAAGCAGGAACAAAAGATTCGGCAATTTCGGTCGGATATTCAAATGTTCCGACGGGATTTACCGAAAAATCAAGTGAAGTAATTACGGAATTAAGATCATCTTCTCGGACGATATTATCTATTTTTACCGAAAATCCTCTCATCTCTCTGAAAGTAAATTTATCAGAAACCGTAACTCTGGAATTGTCTCTTTCATCAATTGTTTTTACGACTTTTCCCATATCATCGTAATAAGAAACGGTCATTTTATTTATTTCAATTTCAATATCTTCCGCCGGAATTGCCAAAACTTTATACTCGGCAATATCCGAATTTTCGGAGTAAGTTCTTTCCATAGAAATATTTGTTTTATCTCCGAAAGTTTCAATAAAGTCGGAATTGTTTGCGCCGAGCATAACGGCAAACAAAACAACGGTTAAGGTAAGCAATTTTTTCATTTATCCTCCATAATTATTTCAATAAAATCATTTTATTTGTTCCGATAACCTTACGGTCGGCGGAAAGTTGATAAAAATATATGCCGGATGCAAATTTTTCGGCATTCCATTTGACTTTTCCATTTTTGATGTCCTTCGGAGTGAATTCAATTTTATCCGTTAATTCTCCTCGGACATTATATACTTTAATATATGCCGATTCCGTTTTCGGAGACAGACTGAATCGCAAGTTTGTTTCAGGATTAAACGGATTAGGATAATTATTTAAAAGAGCATCGGCAAAAGGCTGAACGTCAGTATCTTCGTTGGAAACGGTAACGGAAAAATCTCCGCCTACTATTCTGAAATCATCCGCAATCCAGCCGGGATCAACAAGCTGGTCATTGGGAGAATCCGCCTGCAAACGCAATCTTACGTAATAATCTCCTTCCGGAAAATCGTTTAAAGGAACGTATTTTCTTTTCCAATAAGGTCTTATTTCAGAATTTGAATAAACTTCAGTCCATGTCTCCAAATCCGAACTCAAAGAAATTGTTACATAATCGAAATAAGGTTCGACATAGATATTTTCCATAAAATGCAACATGCGCCGCTCGACATTTCCTAGATGAAAAGATTCTGCAGAAACAATCGAAACATCACAATTGGGAGCATAAAAGCTTTGCGGATCATTTTCTCCCCAATAATCAGTTAAAGCCGCTCCGTCCCAAGGCTCTTCGCCCAAAGCAGATTCAGCCCATTTATCTCCTTCAACAATCTCCCAAGGTCCGTCAGTCGTCCAATTGTCAAGATTGTTGAAATCATCGGAAAAATAAACCGTTGCTTCCGACATTTCAAACTCAATATTATGCTCTCCCGATAAGAAGTTGATATTACTTACAATCGGGAAATAACCTTCCGCATATATTTCGACTTTATTGTTGCCTGGAGTTACAGAAACCTCAAATTGTCCGTTTTGGATAAAAACCGTATCCGGATCAACATCGTAAATTATCATGGTTCCGTTCAAAGCGACATCGTCGGAAGAAAGAGTTCCGGAATATACGGCAGGGGGAAGCGGTTGCAACTGCACTTCAACATTCGTCCAAAGAGAATTATTTACGACAACTTGCTGCTCGTAAGTAAGATAATCGTCTTTTTTGACAACCAGGGTATAAGTCCCGTTTCCGACAGGTCTCCAAAATCTTCCGTAAAGTTCATCCGAATAAGTCGGGTCAAAATAATTTTTTTCCAATTCTTCAATATAAAATTGAGCAACGAGAGGTTCTCCGGTTACGGCATCGGTAATGTGTCCGGTAAGAAGAGGGCAAGGCGGTTGATAACCGTTGCGAGCCTGTTCCACCAACCAATTTATACCTTTTAAATTTTCGTTAACGGTAAGTTGCAATTCTGTTGAATCAGGTTGAATGCCTGACATTTCTATAGTAAGCTGAACAGTTTTATGCGCCTGATAAAACCAAGGAGTGGAAGTTCCGTTGCGTCCTTGAGACGGTCCCGGTTCATAAGTTCCGGGATCTCCGGTTATCCCGATTTGAGAAGCTACGCTTTCGCCTATATACCGGCAATATTCAAAGTCAGGGTTTTGCCGAGAAACTTCATTTTTAAATCTCCAAGGATAAAAAACTTTCGATGAAAAATTACCGGATCTGGATGAATGAAAGTTTATGCTGTAAATAAAGTATTGTTTTTTTGCCAAATTTCTTACGGCATCGGTTCCGCCTTCCGAAAAAGGATAAGGTCCCCGATAATAATCATACCATTCTTCACCAGACTGTGCCCAAAGATTATCGCCGTGAATCCAGTTAAAAGCGTAATTTCTGTTGGGATCAACACCGTCCAAATCGTTTCCCCAGCCTTCGGGATTGTAATCAAAAATTCCGTTATTGTCAACGTCGGTTTTGGTCTTTCTGTAAGTAACGTCCCATTCATCCAAAACAACTTGCAATCCTTCAGGATTAATAGTGGGAATAAACCAAAGCTCCAACTCGTTAAGCCAGTTCTCGTAATAAGTCGGATACTGAGCAATCAATTCAAGCTGTTTCATTACAACTTCAACGCCCTGAATCTCTTCCGCATGACATTGACCGACAAAAAGCAATGCCGGCAAATCTTCGTCAACCTGTACATTATGCGAAACTTTCATTGCCCAGATCGGTAATGAATCCGTATGGGTAACTCCTATGGAGTCAATCATCATAAATTCGGGATTTTGAGAAGCCAACATGTCAAGTTCGGCTTTTATTTCCTCATAATTATGATACACGGAATCTATCGCCGACAATAAGCATGTCGCAATAAGCAAAGCAACAATAAAACCGCTTTTTTTCATTTTATCCTCCCTGAAAAATTTTAATTTTGCTTTTATTAAGCATAATATATTCCAAAAAAACGTAATTTTTAATTCGAGTCAATCTCGTCCCGTATTTGTTTTTGTCAAAAAGAATATTAAATAAGACTGTTCAGAAAAATCATTTAAAAACGAAGATACACAAAAGAAGACGGTATAATTTCATAACTAATTAACAAAATATAAGTTAAGTCATAAAATATTTGTGAAGCATAAAATATATAATTCAATCAGGACTAAATTCTTTTCCATTTCATAACTTTTACGAGAGCCAAAAAAGCTATGGTTCCGAAAACAGCGTAAACGCTTCCTGCGACAATGAGACTTAATCTCAACCCCCGATTATCGATTATATAACCGAAAAACGGAGCCAGTGAACTGTAAAACAAACGAACACTGAGACTTTTCACGGAAATAACGGTTGCTCGCTTATCCGAATCAACTTCTTTATGAAGATAAAATCCCAAAACAGGCAAATTTATTCCTCGCACCGCAAAACAAATCAGAATAAAGGCAATTCCGATAAAAATATTGCCGGAAAAAGCAAGACCGATATAGCCGGCAAAAATAAACAGCATGAGCGAAGCCATGGCTTTATGTTTTCCCAGCAAATCAGTGTAACGATGTCCGAAGCCGGCATACAAGCCGGATGCAACTTGAATAATTGCCCAAACAACGCCGAAATAAATCGGGGATAAATTTATTTCTTTGAAAAAAAACTGGCTGAACCAGGCAATATTAAGAGTTGCCGCGCCCAATACCGAACTGAAAAAAATCAGCCATTTAACGGTTTTATTATCTGCAAAAGAGTATTTCACGACTTTTAAAAGAGTAATAATGCGACCTTTATGAGTTTGAATAATTTCACGTTCCGGTTCCGTAATAAAAAACGAGATAATTAAACCGGCAAGCAAAACGGTTAAACGTCCGTAAACCGTAAAAACCAGGGCGTAAGATGCCAAAAAACCTCCGATTAATCCGGCTCCCGCTTCCGAAAAATTACCGTATGCCCTGTATCTTCCGATTAATTTTTTAAATTTATTTTCTTTCTTCAAATTTTTAAGGGAATCGTAAAATAAAGCTGAGTCGCAACCGGAAATAAAACTTGCTCCGATACCCAAAAGTATTTCGGCAACCGCAAAAAAATAAAATCCCGGCAAAAGGAAAAATAAATTACCGATAACCGACAAAGCCAGTCCCGCAATTATAGATTTTTTTCGTCCTTTAAGATCGGCAATGTATCCGGAAGGAACTTCAAAAAGAACTATAGACAATGAATAACAAGACGTAAGAGTGAATATTTCTCTGCCGCTTAAATTATGCTGTTTAAAATACAAGACCGTAACCGGCAACATCAAGACAAACCATTTTAAGGCGTAAATAATGTTTAACAAACGAATATTTCTTATCATTTTATTCATGGAATATTCCCGTTTTTATTTATTAATCAAGAGTTTAAAAGGAAAATTTTAAATATTGCTTAACCGGCAAGCAAAATATTGCGGTAACTTTACGGCATCAAATCTTCAGGGCAAATATTTTGATCTTAACCGATGATAATGCTTGACGTTTAGAAGCATAATTTTTTTTCACTCAATATCTTTTTTAAAAATTTCGAGCATTTTGGAAAATCAGTTTAAAATTATCATGCAATATCGAAATCAAATAACGTTAAATTATAAAAAAAGACAGATTAACCGTGTTAAAAATAAACTTTGATAATAAATCAACGCAAAATTAAAATATTCGGAGAAAAAAATGTATTTGAAACCGCAACCAGTTATCGACAAAAAGTTAAATTCTGTTATGGCATTTCTTGTTTTTGCTTTTACTTTAGGCGTTTATTGGCTTACTCAAGCAAGATCTTTATCCTTATGGGATGCAGGAGAATATATAACATGCAGCAGTATTTTGGGCGTGCCTCATCCTCCCGGAAATCCTTTTTATATTTTGCTGGGGCGTTTTATTTGCCTTCTCGGACTGAATATTCCTCACGCTGTTTTGATAAATTTTTTGTCCGGGTTATTTTCGGCTTTTGCAGTGATGTTTACCTATCTGTTCACGGTAAAATTGGCAAGCATGTTTGAAAAAGACAAATTGCCGATTATTATAAGCGGAGTTACGGGAGCATTGCTGACGGCTTTTTCTTTTACCTTTTGGAATAACGCCATTGAAGCGGAAGTTTATTCCGGATTGGCTTTTACGATTAATTTAATTATTTGGCTGACTTTTGTTTGGCTGGAAAAATCGAAAGACTTTTCAGACCAAAATATTTTTGTTTTGATCGTTTACATCTTTTTCCTCGGATTTTGTATTCACCAAACAAGCTTGCAAATAGCTCCCGCTATTCTTTTTATCATTATTTATCCTCTGATAAAAGATCATATCGGGACAAGTAAATTTTGGCTTAAAGCCGCTCTCTATTTATTTATCCTTCTGATGGCTTATCTTATTGCCAATCCGATAGGTACAGCTATAAAATTCCCGGGTTTTCCGAAAGTTGCGTTTGCAGTTTTGTCTTTTGCCTTAATGTACTTCAATTTGAAAGACAAAATAGAAAAACCTGCTTGGATATGGTCTTTCGTTTTCCTTTTAATAGGCTTGTCTCCCCATTTCTTTTTATTCTTTCGCTCTTATTTCAGACCTTTCATAAACGAAGGATATCCTCATACTTTGGACCTTTTCATGGATTATGTCTTGAGAAGGCAATACGGAACAACAAGTTTTACGGTGAGAAGAGCAAGCTTTTGGTATCAGCTTGATTTTCATCTCTTGCGATATTTCAGCAAACAATTCTTCTCTTTTGAATGGATTCAAACCGTTTTCGGATCTTATTCCTTTTTGTTGAAATCATTATTTGCAATGCTGGTCGGCGGACTCGGATTAGGCGGAGCTTTTTATCAATTTAAAAAGAACAAACATTCTTTTGCTTATTTTTTCTCGATTTTTTTTATGGTTTCAATTGCCATGGTTTTCGTCATGAATCTTTCCGATGCGGAAGTGAGAGATCGCGATTATTTCTTTACCACTGCTTACAATATGTGGGCTGTTTATATGGGATTCGGAGCTTTGGGATTAATAAGCGCCGTTAAGAAATTCGGTAAACCGGCAGTGATTTTAATGTCTGTTCTCATGCTTTCTGTTCCTGCCGTAAATTTAATTTCCGAATATAAAATTCATGACAGGCACAAAGAATTTATCGCTCTTGATTACGGAATAAATATTCTTAACGGATTGGAAGAAAACGCTATTGTTTTTACCAACGGAGATAATGATACTTTCCCGGTCTGGTATGCTCAAGCGGTGGCAGATCCTCATGCGAAAGAACACGTCTATCCGCAAACGAATGTTCAGCCTGACAGCGAATCGCTTGAAGCAATAAAAAAGGCGATGGAATTTAAAAATAAACAATGCAAAGGCATCAGAAAAGATGTTTCAGTCGCAAATCTGAGCCTGTTAAACACTCCATGGTATATTCGCCAAATGCGAGACAGAGAGGGTATTTTATTGGGGATACCCGACAAGCAAATTGACAGAATTTATCCGGCTCAACTTCCAAAGGAAACAAAAATTAAAATTCCGGCAAGAGGCGGTTTACCGGAGTTTACCATAACCTTGCCCAAAGATAAATTATTGTGGATAAAGGATTTTCTGGTTATTCAGATAATTAAAGAAAATTACGGTTTGCGTCCTATTTATTTTGCGGTTACCGTTGCAGACAAAGTCGGCTTTGAAGATCATCTTATTAATGAAGGAATGGTTGCTCGACTTGTTCCGGAAAAGGGGAAAGACATGGTAAACATGGAACGAACCAAGAAAAACGCCGAAGAAATTTATTCTTACAGAGGCATTGACGATGATGAGATTTACAAAGACGAAGCTATGAAACGTCTTTTGGTAAATTACGGAGCTTCATTCCAAAGAATGGCGTACAAGTATCTTCAGCAAGGCAAATACGAAATTGCGGCTGAGAATCTGTACAAAGCAGCCCGTTTCAGAGAATTGAGAATGAGAGATTACCTCATGATAATTCAATTATATCAAGAAGGTAAAAATTTTGATAAAGCTTACCGAATTATCACCGAAGCCCTGAAAAAATATCCGGCGAACTATGAATTGAATATGCAGGCTTTTCTTTACATGATGGAATCAGAAAAATTCAACGAAGCCGAAATTCTGCTCTCAAACGCCGTTAAAATAAATCCGGAGGGAGAAAAACTGCCTTGGGCAATAGAAAACTTCGGCAAAGACAGCGGAAATCGGGAAAAAGCGGTTTCTTTATTGAATAAAATAAAAGATAATGTCTCGTCTGATACGTTTGAATATTACTTAAAACGAATCCAAAATCAATAAAATCCCGGGGAGGATAAATGAAATTCCTGTTCTTTTTTGAAAGAGAAATGCACATTCCCGTCCTGAAAAATGTTATAAGATACATACATGAAAATAAATTGGGAGAAATAGGAGTAACCGGTTTTATCTACACAAAATCATCTCCGGGAATCCCGGGAAGAGGATTCAGAAGAGAAATCTTGGATTTTCATTGTCCTTATAATTTAAAAGTTTGGTCAAATCCTGCGGATTTCAAACCTGATATTACTTTTACCGCCGACTTCAGTTATCATTTTCTCGAAGGACTCGGTAAAATAGTAAACATAGGACACGGAACTATTTCCAAAGGCTGGTTTTTTTCTGAAAAGAAAATAAGTCTTCGAGAAAATTGCGCTGACCTTATTTGTGTTCCCGGAGAAATTCACAAAGAATTTTTATCGAAAAACGTAAAAATTCCCATTGAAGTTACGGGTATGCCTAAATTGGATGACATGTTTTCGTCTCCCAAAAACAGAAATGACATTTTAAAAGAATTACAGCTTAATCCAGCAAATAAAACCATATTGATAGCACCTACTTTCAACAATGAACTCTCTCTTATTCCTTATCTGGGATCAGACATCGAAAAGTATATTCCGTCTTACCTTAACGTTATCATAAAACTGCACGGAGCTGCTCCCGAAGAATGGCGGGAAAAGTATAAAAAGATTGCCGATAAATCAAAAAATATCGCTTATACGGAAAACGGTGCCCTTACCGATTGCTTTATTGCCGCCGATCTTATGATTTCTGACGTTTCTTCCGTAATTTACGAATTTGCGTCTTTGGAAAAACCGGTCCTGCTTTTCGACAGTCCGGATCAAAAACTATATCAAAATTATGATCCTGATTCCATAGAATACGTTTACAGAAACATAGGCAAAACCTTTAATGATTTTGCAAAACTGCCGGAACTTCTATTTAATGCTTTTCTAAATCCCGTCAGCGATGCAGCCAAGGAAATCGGACGTAAATTTATCGGCGTAAGAGACGGTTCTTCTGCCCAAAAAATCGTAAATAAAGCTTTGAAAATTTATAAAGAAGCCAAAACACAGGATATTGTTTTATTGGATTTTGAAAACGATGCAATTAAAAAAGAATTAAAAAAACGTTTTTCGTCAAAATTCAAAATTATCGAAAGTAAAAACGGAAATTTTGCCGATAATCTTAAAAAATCAGCAGAAAAAGGCAAAAACATTCATTATATAGGAGAAGCAGTAAACCTCACCCCGTTTTATCCGATTTGGATGAATAATCATCTTAACGGCAATAATGTTCTCTGCTTTCCTTTAACCTGCGATAAATCTCGTCTTTACCAAGACAATATAAGTTTTCACGTAAAGTTCAATTCAGAAATGACAGATCTTTCCAAATCCATACAAATAACTTACGGAATGTGCGGAGAAGAAGAAGAAACCGATTTCCTCAGAAGAAGAATTTTCTCGATAAAAAGCGAGGTTATCCTTAATCTCAAATCGGAAGAAAAAGAAGAAAATCCGGTTTGGCATGATATCTTCAAATCAATAAATAAAGCCGGCATGAAAGCCGTTATTGCAAAAGATGCTTACGTTTATCCGCTTAAAAACAATACTCCCGATTATGATTGCCTTATCGGAGGTTGGAAAGATGAAAAAAATACCGATAAGGAAAAGAAAAACAATAAAAGTCTCACTGTCGCAAGTCTTTTTAATCCCGTTAACCCTGATTCGGAAGAAGATCAAAATCCGTGGTATTTGAAAAATTTCAACAGAACCTCGGAAAATGACGAAAACTCATTGAAACAAGCCGTGGAAGAAGAGCCTTTCAATACAGAGAATATACTGAAATTAATAAGATTTTATTACGAAAACGATAATTATGAAATGGTTGACGTATATGCCGATATGATTACAGAATCACCGGAAGCCGAATTGCTGGCATCACGTTCTGCGGAAAAACAGGATTTGCCTGACGAAGCCCTGGAAAAAATATCCCGAATCGATACGTTAAAAATCTTAGATAAAAACTTATTGTCTGATATTCTCATTCAAAAAGGCAGACTTCTGATAAAAAATCAACGAAGCTCCGAGTCTTTCCCCCTGCTTGAAGAAGCGATAGAACTTACTCCGGAAAAAATTGAAGCTTATATAAATCTGGGTTCCGCTTATCTTATTAATAACGATTTGAATAAAGCTCATCATATTTTTGAACAGGGAAGAAAGCAGGATAAAAGTAATGTCGGGCTTCTGAACGGCTTGGGAATAATCAAGCAAAATCAAGGTTTTTATGCCGAAGCATCTGAATTGTATCTGCAAATTTTAGGCATGGATCCCGAGAATTTAAATGCTCTTCAAGGTTTACTCGGATGTGTTTATCAAACCGGACATTTTATTAAAATAATTCCCTATCTGGAAAATTACAAAAGAAGACATCCCGAAAATACTGAAATGTGTTTTGTGCTTTCAGGAGTTTACTTTGAAGCCGGAGATTATCAAAATTCTCTTGATTGCGTAAATTCGATTTTAACATTTACCCCTGATTTCCCGGGAGCGGAAGAATTAAAAAATAAAATTATGTCCAAAATTTAAATTTACGCTGATTTTAAGACTGCTAATTGCATTGCAAAAAATCAAATATTTTAACGGAGGTAATGCCGTGTCCAATATATTAATTGTCGGCGCCGACAGTAATATAGGTTCAAGAATTGCAGAGTTTTTTCTCGATAAAGCGGATAACCTTATTTTGTGGGGTTACGATGCAATTCAAAGACTTGAAAAAATCAGAAAAAAAAGAGGTTCCGTTAAAATAATTTCCGCCGATATTTCCGATGAAACAGCAGTAAATAAAATTTTTTCCGGCGAACTTTCCGAAACGACAATCGATACATTCATTAATTGCGCAACTCTCAGAAGTTCTGATTTTCAAGCTCTCCCCGAAACCGATTCTCATTTATGGAAAAGGATTACAGAAGTGAACGTATTGGGAAATTATTATTTATTGCGCAATATCCTGCCTAAAATGAGAGACAAAGGCGGCAATATCATTTTATTCGGTTCAAATGTTTCCCGCATAGGATTAAAAAACGGTTCCGCTTACGCAGCCTCCAAAGCCGCCGTTGCCAATCTGACTCGCACAATAGCTTTGGAAGAATCTCGAAATAATATTCTTATAAATACCGTATCTCCCGGACCCGTCATGATTGACAACAAGCATTTTTCCGAAGAATACCGTACTTTCAGAGAAGAATATTATAAAAAAGAACTCGCTCAAATTCCAGCCGGTCGCCTGCTGAATATTGATGAAATTTTATCGGTAATAGATTTTTTGACATCGAAAAACACCTACATGACGGGAGAAGAGATTTTCCTCACAGGCGGTAAATTGTAAAATAATTAATATATTGCAACAAAATGCAAAATTTTTTTGAGTATGAAAATTGATTTTTTTATCCTCAATAATATCGAAAATTTCCTGTTTTCTCCTCTTTCTATCAGAATTTGTCGCCGACTAATCATATTTCAAACTACTCAATCGCAATAAAGAAAGTTAATTTTTATAAAATAATAATGCTTTCCTATATAATAAATATTAACCGGATACAAATAAACCCCGGCTTTAAACCGGGGTTTTAAGAAATATCGAGTTTGCAAAAGATTATACTTTACGCAATTCCTCAACTTTGTCTGTTTTCTCCCAAGTAAATTCTTCAAGTTCACGTCCGAAATGACCGTAAGCGGCTGTTTTGCGATAAATCGGACGACGCAATTTAAGAGTTGAAATAATTCCTTCCGGGGTAAGATCAAAAACTTTTCTGACTTTCTCGACTATTTCGGCTTCGTCAATTTTTGCGGTACCGAATGATTCCACCATTACTGAAACCGGTTCAGATACGCCGATGGCATAAGCCAATTCAACTTCGCATTCATCGCAGAATCCGGCAGCAACGATATTTTTAGCAATATAGCGAGCCATATAAGCGGCGCTTCTGTCAACTTTTGTCGGATCTTTGCCGGAGAAACAACCTCCGCCGTGGCTTCCCTTTCCGCCGTAAGTATCAACTATAATCTTACGCCCGGTCAATCCCGTATCGGCATGAGGTCCTCCGATAACAAATCTTCCGGTAGGATTTATAAATATTTTGGTATTTTCATCCATAAGCGAAGCATCGATTATCGGTTTTATTACTTCTTCAATCATATCTTTGTGAATTTGCTCCTGAGTTACGTCAGGATCGTGTTGAGTGGAAATAACGATAGCGTCAATTCTTTTAGGTTTTCCGTTTTCGTATTCTACTGTTACCTGAGTTTTTCCGTCAGGTCTCAAATAGCAAAGTTTTGCCGGACGATCAAGGCAACCTTTTCTGACAAAAGCAAGTCTTTCCGCCAATTTATGGGCAAGAGCAATCGGCAACGGCATAAGTTCCGCAGTTTCCCGGCAGGCATATCCGAACATCATTCCCTGATCGCCTGCTCCCTGAGCATGATCTTTTGTTTTATTTACTCCCATGGCGATGTCGGGTGATTGTTTGTCAATAGTGGTTAAAACCGAGCAGGTTTTGCAGTCTATTCCGTAATCTGCATTAGTATAACCTATTTCTTTGATAGTATTGCGAATAATTCCGGGAATATCGACATAGCATGAAGTGGTTATTTCTCCGCCGACCAATGCCATCCCCGTAGTTACAAAAGTTTCGCAAGCTACGCGAGCATAAGGGTCTTTAGAGTAAATTGCATCCAAAATAGAATCTGATATTTGGTCAGCCATTTTGTCGGGATGACCTTCCGTTACCGATTCGGATGTAAAAAAGTAATTTTTGGTATTCATTTATTCTCCTGTTACAATTGTTTTTTCAAAAAATTAATATATTCTATCGAAGTCGGATTTTGTTCGTTTAAAATCCCCAAATAAAAGCTGATCATATCTGCAAGATAAATTACGGAAAAATTTTCTTCGATAACTGATTTACCTTCGGTGTACAAATCTAATGTCTCTGTATTATTCTTTTCGAGCAAACTCCTGAAAGCTTTAAGTCTTTTCGAATATTGACCGTCATCAGACATCCTTGTTATGAAAACAGGGATAAAATTATCGAATTTACCGCATTCCCAAGCTTCAATCTCGTTGTGATTCATCTCGGAAAACGTATGACAAAAGGCAGGATATTTACTGTTTTCGTTAATTTGGCATTTCATTCTGTAAGCAGCCGGATAAAGGTCGGGATTATTAGAATAAATTATAGGAATTTTGCCGTTAATTTGGCGAGCAAACATTTTGGCGAGATTACTCCTTTCTTCCTGCGCCATGCAAATTGCTCCGGCTTTGGTGATCAAATGAGCAAGAACAGGTTTTGCAACTTCTTCCTGACTTTCGATAACTTCAAAAGCTTCCATAATTTTTATAAGTCCCCAAAAAAGGTAAGCTACTGCTGAGCGAGGCGGTAAATTCGGCGGTAAAGGGTAGCTGATAAATTTATCTTTAATCAATTCTCCCAACTTTCCTCCGGAAGTAACCGCTCCGAAATATCCTCCGCAACCGAGAGCTTCTTTAAAACAGGTTAAAGTTTCTTCCGTATTCCCAGAATAACTCATGGCAATAACCAAAGCAGATTCATCGCAATAAGGCAACCTGTAATCTTTAACGACTTCCACGGGAATTTTTTTATTAAAAGCGGCTTTGGCAAGATCGGCGGAAACGGCTGATCCTCCCATACCGCAAATAATAACTCTCTTTATTAAGCTTTTATCATACTTGAAAAAAGGTTCGGGTTTAATTAAGTCGGTTTCAAAATAAGCAAAATGAAGCTGTTCGGGAGTATGTATGATTTTATGATACATATCCTCTTTATCTGATTTAGATATTATACTGTGATCATCCAATGAAATCATGATATTATCTCCAATAATTAATTACTTCCTTTTAGCTTTAAGATAAGCTTTCATTTCTTCGGCTTCTTTCTCAAAACCTTTTCTTCCCATAAGCGAGAAAGTTGCAATTTTACCGGCTTCGACTCCGGGTTGATCCAAAGGATTTATGTTCAGCAATATTCCGGCATAGACTGTCATTATTTCAAACAACATAAAAGCTTGACCCAAGTGATATTCGTCAAGTTCAGGAAAAATTAAAGCGCAATTAACTCTTTTAACGTCTGTCAAAGCTTTTTCGGTTGCCAAACATTCGGCATTTAACAAGTCCGATAAATTATGGTTGCTTAAATAGTCAAGTTCCGGGAGTAAATCGGACTTAATTATTTTATAATCGGCATGAAATTTTTCGACTTTCAGAAAAGTAAAAATCTTATCATCCGGTCCCTCGGCATACAATTGAACCTGAGAATGCTGATCCGTTGCGCCTAATGCAACAGTCGGTGTTTGCCCCGTGTTTACGACTTTTCCTGCAAGATCAAAACGTTTACCCAAACTTTCTGCCCAAAGCTGTTTGAACCAATCTGCAAAAGAAACAAGAGAATTTGAATAAGGGAACATCACGGCAATATTTTTATTTTCAAACATGCCGTTAACGTGAGATATAGCCAAATTATATGCGGGACTCTCCTGAATATCGGAAGTCAAACAAATATTTTTCATGTCGTCCGCTCCTTTCAGCATTTTTTCGATATCCAAACCAAGAAAAGCCGACGGCAAAAGACCTGCGGGCGTTAAAACGGAAAATCGTCCTCCGACATTCTCGGGAATTTCAAAACATTTAACCCCGATTTTATTTGCAACTTTATTTAATAATCCCTTTTCAGGATCAGTTGTAAAGACAAGGTGATTTTTAAAATCTTCTCCCAGTTTTTTCTTCATTATATCCAAAATAATCAAAAAAATGCTCATTGTCTCGGCAGTTGCGCCGGATTTAGTTATAACATTTACCAAAGTTCTTTTGAAATCAAGTCCGCATATATTTTTACGAATAAAACCGGGATCAACATTATCCAATATAATTAATTTCTTTCTCGGATCGCTTTTATGCTGCAAAGCGGACTTTACGGCTAAACTGCCCAGAGCAGAGCCTCCGATTCCGATAACAACCAAATTATCAAACTCTTTGCAATTTTCGGAAACGTAATTTTTTATGTCTGAAATATCTTTGCCGGGCAATTCCAAAAATCCGTAAGTACTGTTTTCGCTGTAATCAAGAAGTTTACGATGAGCATCGGCAGTTTGAGAATAATTAACGGTCTTCTTTAAAAAATCCAAATTGTTAAAATCAAATTTAAGCATGTTTACCTCAAAAAAAAAGCCCCGTTAAGGGGCATTAAATATTTATTGTTGTTTATCTTCCGGACTTTCGTCTTCTTTATTTTCTTCAAACCCTTCAACATCATCTTTTGCAGCTTCTTCGACATTTTCGGATTCGCATTTTTCAGCAGTATCAACATCGACGGAAATGGCAAGAGAGGATAATTCGGGATGGAAATCATCTATATATTCCAAAACAGCTTCATGCAAATCGTCAACATCCATATCAATGTTTTCATCAAACATTAAACTTATTTTTAACGAGAAAAGCAAAAAATTGAGAGAGATGTTGGGTTTTACGCCGGTTCTCTCTTTCAAAAAAGTCGGCAATGTTTTAGATAAAGTACAAATTGATTTTACTTTATTTCCTATTTTTACGGCAACATAAATCACTCCGGAAATTGTCGCCAATTTAAGAACTTTACCAAAGAATTTTTTCATGATACCTCCCTGATTCTCGGTATTATATTATTTATTTGTATAATGATTTTACTCTTCCCCAAGAAGTATTATTGATATTTCTGGAGTCGGAAACAAAATCTTTTCCCGAACGAGGCTGCAATTTAAATTCTCCGCAATTGTAAACTATTACTCCGGATATCTTGCTGATATCAGCTCCCCGACCGAGCTTTTTTATAAAGTTAATATAAGATTGCGGCAATTCAACCATACATTTTCCCGTTCCGTCATCAACGTAAAGACAGTTGTTGCGAATAATCGTGTTATCGGCATTAATGGAAACAAATACGCCTTCGTAAGCTTCGTTTGTATTCATTTCATTGACGGTAATTTCAATCGGAACAGGCTCATTGTATGCAGAGATTACCGATAAATCCCTGATTTTTTTGATACATGTTTCACCGAAAATTTCCGATACGGTTCCCGTAACTTTTATTTCCGAATTAAGTTTTATTTTATTTGAGAATCTGTTATCGGCGCAAAGAATTCCGCTCCAAGGGCGGCTTTGTTTTTCCTGAATATAAAAAGAGCCGTTTTCATTGATTTTGGAAACTATACCTGAGACGGTAACATTTTTTCCGGAAAACGAGGACGGATAAGTTCCGTCAAATCCGCTGTCAACGCAATACTGAATATCGCTTATTTTATTCATCGACGACAGACTTGAACAAAAAACGATGAAACAGGCAAAAATAAGTTTATAAAATTTCATTGTTCCTCCGTATAGAATCAAGGCACACTGATTAGAGAAGAGAAAGTATGTCAAGATATTTATTGTCTTTAATGAAAAGACATTTAGGAAAAAGGAGTTACAATATAAATTATTCTTTTTAAAATATAGATTTAAATAAGCCCTGACAAAGAAAAAAATCAAGTATCCCCAAAATAGCATTTCATCGGAATCAAAAATTTTCATATTGCATCTTGAAAATAAAAAATGTACCCCAAAAAGACAAAAATGCGCATATTTATAAAAAATAATAATCTTTCCGCCCTTAAAACAGATAAAGAAAAATCATAATAAACAGAGACAATTAATTGACCTAAAGAATTTATAAATAAGGATAAAACCGGAGTCCCTTTAATATTTGTCAAAAAGTTACTTGACCTCTGACCACATATTTTGTGTTTGACACTTCAAAATTAACAAACTAAAAAAGGACAGGTTTATGCCGATAAGAAAAGTCAGGAATATCGGAATCAGCGCTCATATTGACTCCGGTAAAACTACGCTTACCGAAAGAATATTATATTATTGCAATAAAATTTATCGTATAGGCGAAGTAAGAGGAAAAGACGGAGTCGGAGCTACAATGGACTCCATGGAATTGGAAAAAGAAAGAGGAATTACCATTTCTTCGGCGGCAACAAACGTTGCTTGGAAAGATCACAGAATAAATATTATAGACACGCCAGGACACGTGGATTTTACCGTAGAAGTGGAAAACGCTTTACGCGTTCTTGACGGCGCAGTTCTTGTTCTCTGTTCAGTGGGCGGAGTTCAATCGCAATCAATTACGGTTGATCGCCAGTTAAAACGTTATCACGTCCCCCATTTGGCTTTTGTCAATAAAATGGACAGAACGGGCGCCGATCCGCTCAAAGTAAAAGATCAGCTTGCCGAAAGACTCGGACACAATGCGGTAATGATGCAATTGCCCATAGGAGCCGGAGAAAACTTTGAAGGCATTATCGATCTTATCACAATGAAAGCTCGTTATTTTGAAGGTCAAAACGGAGAAGAAATTATAGAAAAAGATATTCCGGCAAACCTTTTGGAAGAAGCGGAAGAATACAGAGAAATTCTTTTAGACCAGGTTTCCATGCATTGCGACGATCTGGCGGAAGCCTTTTTGGAAGATAAAGTTACCGACGAACTTATTTACAGAGCGGTAAGAAACGCCGTTATTTCCATGGAAATGACTCCCGTTTTCTTGGGTTCCGCTTACAAAAATAAAGGCGTGCAAATGCTTCTTGATGCGGTTCTTAAATATCTTCCGAGTCCTAACGAAAGAATGAATACGGCTATTGATCTCAATAATAACGAAGAAGAAATTCACTTGTATCCGGACCCGAAACTTCCTTTCGTCGCTTTGGCATTTAAACTGGAAAATCAACAATACGGTCAATTAACTTACTTGAGAATATATCAGGGAACTTTGAAAAAAGGCGATGACATTATAAATACCAGAACCGGGAAAAAAGTAAAAGTCGGACGACTTGCCAAAATGCACGCTTCCAGCATGGAGGAAATCGATGTCGCTTACGGCGGAACAATCGTTGCCATGTTCGGCGTTGACTGTGCTTTGGGCGATTCTTTCTGTTCTCCCGAAATAAACGTGTCGCTTAAACCCTCATTTGTTCCGGAACCGATTATTTCTTTGTCGCTTAAAGCCAAAAACAATAAATCCAATGACCAAATGTCTAAAGCGCTGGCTCGTTTTACCAAAGAAGATCCGACTTTCAAAACATATTATGATCATGAAACCGATGATACCATTATATCCGGCATGGGCGAGCTTCACCTGAACGTTTATATTGAAAGAATGAAACGCGAATACGGGGTTGATTTGGAAGCAGGAGAACCGAGAGTCGCTTATCGAGAAACCATTACCAAAGCCGTACCTTTCAACTATATCCATAAAAAACAATCCGGCGGTCGAGGTCAATTTGCTCACGTAACCGGATTCCTCGAACATACCGGTCAGGATGAAAACCTGTTTGTAGATGAAATAAAAGGCGGAAACATTCCGGCAAACTTCATCCCGGGATGTGAAAAAGGTTTTGACGCTTCTCTTGAGAAAGGAGCTTTAACCGGATTCCCTATTGTCGGTCTTAAATTCCGCTTGGTTGACGGAAATTATCATACCGTTGACTCTTCTCTGCTTGCTTTTGAAACAGCCGTTAAAATGGCGATAAAAGAAAGCTACGCCAAAGCAAAACCGGCAGTTCTTGAACCGATTATGAAAATATCAATCGAGACACCGTCCGAGACCAGAGGAAACGCTTTGGCTATCGTAAATCAGCGAAGAGGAATGATCACAGATACCGTGGTTGAAGATCATTTTACCAGAATAGATGCCGATTTACCGCTGAACGAGACTTTCGGAATTGCTACCGCTCTTCGTTCCGCAACTCAAGGTAAAGCCGAATTTACCATGGAATTCGGAAAATACAGCAAAGCTCCTCAAAGTATTCAGGAAGAGATAATCAAGAATATTCAGGAAAAGAAAAAACAATAATAATTATTAAAAAAAATAAGCCTCTTCCCCGCCAAGGCAGTTAAGAGGCTTTCTTTATATTATACGCCAATTCTCAGCTGAATCAGCTAAAATTAAATTATATATCTTATCCTTTTTAATTTTTTTTGATTAAAATCGCTGCCAAAGACACCAGTTTGCCAAAATCACGATAAGAATTAATTAAAAATTTAAATCTGTTTAAATAATCAATAACAATACCCCAAAATTAATAACTTATTATTGTTGCCTGATTTTTTATTGGCGCTTGCCGGGCATGAGGTTAAAGGTAAAAGATAAAATTAAGTTCCCGGCAGGCATTTTTACTCGGTTGTTATTTTAAGTATTTTACTTTTATAAATACGAGCCTTTGCCAATATTTGATCTTCATCTGCAATCGTTAATTTTCTGTTTTTTAAAACGAATTTTCCGTTTATCATCACATACCTGATTTGTCGGCTGTTCATGGCGTATAAAATTTGAGAATAATAGTCATAAATCGGTTGAGTCGCAATATCGTTCAAATCAATAAAAATAATGTCGGCAGCTTTTCCGACTTCAATCGATCCTGTCTCTTTTTCCAGTCCGAGAGCCTCGGCAGCGCGAATTGTACATTGTCTTAACATTTTTTCGGCGTTAAGAAATTCAGGATCTTTATTCAAACATTTATGCAATTTTGCGGTAAGTGAAGCTTCTTCCGCTAAGTCCAAGTTGTTGTTTGATGATACGCCGTCCGTAGCAATCGACCAATTTATTTGAGCTTTTTCGTAAGAACTTATCGGAGCGAATCCGGATATAAGTTTTAAATTGCTTTTTGTGCAGACGGCTATAGAAGTTCGGGATTCAGCCAAAATTTCAATATCATTTTCGCTGAGATGAATGGCGTGAGCCGCAACAGATTTATGATTAAGCACACCTGTTTCTTGCAACATTTCAGTCGGAGACATTTTATTCTTATCAAAGAAATCTTTGTTTTCTTTTTCTGTTTCCGAAAGATGAAAATGAAGAAGCAAATCAAGTTCTTTTGCCAAATTCAAAGCTTTTATCCATGTTTCTTTGCTTGCGGTATAAACTGCGTGAGGAGCGACGGCAATATTTATCAGACGATTGTTACGGTACTTGCGATGCAATTCCCGAATAAAATTCAAAGCGGAATCGGATCCGTCGTGCAATCCTGCCGGAAAATCAATTACGCCTTCCCCGAGAACGGCTCTCATTCCGATTTTTTCGCAGGCTTTCGCCGTTGCGTTTTCAAAAAAATACATGTCGTTAAAGCAGGTTATGCCGTTTTTGATCATTTCGCATATTCCGTGTACGGATGCATCATAAACAAAATCAAAATCCAGCATTTTTTGTTCTGCGGGCCAGATATGCCGGGTAAGCCAAGTGTGCAGATCAAGATCATCGGCCAAACCTTTCATGTAAGACATGGCAACATGGGTGTGAGTGTTTATAAAACCGGGCATTAAAATAAATTCGGAACAATCAATTTCTTCACAGTTTTTATGATTAATTGCAGGAGAAATTTCGGAAATAATTCCGTTTTCGATAAATATGTCGGTATTTTCAAGCAATTCATGATTTGAATTCATAGTTAAAACTATTGCATTTTTTAAAATCTTTCGAGACATCAGCATTATCCTCCTGTAAAATCAAATTTCCGGGACGACAGATTTTCCGGACAGATCATTTTCTTCTTTTTTTATGATCAGATTAAGTTTATAGCTAAGAACAGATGAAGTTATCAAGGCAACGGCAGCAACAGCAAAAACGACGTTAATATTTACGTATTTCATTATAAAAAATCCGATTAAAGGTACAAAAAATCCCCTGACTCCCGTAAGCGTAATATGAACGCTTTGATAAACAGAAGCATCGTTTTTACCGGCAAAATATATAGAGCCGATATTCCAGCTGACGTTGATCCCGGACATGGCAATACCGAAAATAACATAAGCCGAAAAAACAAAAAGATAAGAATAATCAGAACCGACAAAAATATTTGCAGCCAACAAAAAAACAGGATAAAAAGCCAAAGTTCCGAAATAAATTGATGAAAAGAGAGCCGGATTGCGTTTATCATGCAATTTTCCAGCTAAAGGAGACAAAAGCAGCAAACCCAATTGCGAAACAACCCCTTTGGCAAGGAAAGCAGTCGTATAATTCATTTTCAATTCCTGAACAAGAAGCTTAGGTATAACGGGAATTATAATAAGAAAACCTATTCCGTAAATAAAAAAGTTCCTTTCGAAAAGAGCAAATTTTTTATCTTCTTTCAATAACATTACAGAATCCGTCAATGGCTTTAAAATAAGATCTTTAAGAGGTTTTTTTACCGCGGGTTCTTTTGTTTTAAAAGGAATAAGCCCGAGAGTAACCGAACTCATAAATCCGCAAAACCCGAAAAACATCAGCAAATAACGAAAATATTGACTGTTTATATCCAAAATTCGACCTGAAAAAAAAGTTACGATCAAGGCTATCACGGTGGTGAGGCTGACCATTTTACCGAATACTCCGCCTCTTATTTCAGGACTTAAATTTGTCTGCATTAAAGAGTTTTGAGCCGGCAGAAGCAAAGCGTTAAACGAATAAAACAAAGTCAATAAACCGAGAAACTGATTGACTGTATAAATATAAAAAGAAGCAAGCAAAGGCAATCTTCCGACAAAAGCGGTAATCCAAAAATATTTTGATTTATTATTGCTTTGCTGTAAAATTTTCCCCCACCAAATGGAAAAAAAAGTAGATACGGGCCAAATCATGGTCAGCAGAGTTATCTGCCAATCCTCAGCGGTCAAAGCTTTCTTGGCAATAACATCCTGCGTGTTGGTCAGGCAAACCGTAAAGCCGTTAAAAAATGCCGTAGCCAACAACATTTTCACCGTTAAATTTTGGATATTCCTGTTTTTCATATTTCATTTTTCCGTACTTTTTATTTATTTTTTATCCCAGAGAGGATGAAAATTTTTAGGACTCAATATTGTAAAGGATAATAGGATTTAAAATTCGCAATTCATAAAATAATTATTCTATCCTGTAAAAATAGTTCTAATTATAATTAAAAAGTGTCTGAATAAATTAAATAGAAAAAGTATTGACAATATTACCCGTATTTTTTTTCACTGTCCGAAATTAAACTAATTAAATGGAGGAAAAATGCCGAATCATAAGTCGTGCGAAAAAAGATTGAGACAAGATAAAAAACGTCATGCGCGTAATCACTTTATCAAATCAACAATAAAAACATTAGCCAAAAAAATTCATTCAGACATTACATTGGAAGAAAAAGAACAATTATTACATGATATTTACGCACAATTGGACAAAGCAGCCAAAAAAGGCGTTATTCATAAAAGAACCGCTTCCAGAAGAAAATCTCGTTTGGCATTATATTTTAACAAAGTTAAAGCTGAATCGGCAGAATAATAAATTTAATGAAAGGGGCAGGCTTTCGAGTCTGCCTTTTTTTATTTGATAAAGGTATATTAAGCCTGAAATCTAAAATAATTAAAAAAAAAGCAACCAAGTTTTTATGCTCAAAAGTTGCTTTCAAATTAACAAACAGAGGCGAATATGTTGGGTTTTGTAAAAAGTCTTAAAGAAAAGCTTTCTAAAACACAAAAAAATATATTAGGAAAAATTTCCGATACTTTCAGCAGTTACGATGAAATTACGGATGATCTTTATGATGATTTGGAAGAAGTTTTGATTCAAGCGGATATGGGAGTAGATCTCAGCGCCGATGTAATCGATAAACTGAGAGAAGAAGTAAAAAGTCGTAAAATAAAGAAATTGGAAGACGTTAAAGAGTTTCTCGGTTATATAATGGAATCCGTTTTGATCGAAGAGTACGATTCAGGACATAATACGGTGCAAGTCGGAAAACAACGTCCTTACGTTATTCTCTTTATAGGAGTAAACGGAGTCGGGAAAACCACTACAATAGGAAAATTGGCAACCAGATTTGTTAAAGAAGGCAAAAGCGTCATGCTTATTGCCGGAGATACTTTCCGTGCAGCCGCTATCGAACAATTGACTATTTGGGCGGAAAGAAGCGGAGCTTTCATAGTGAAAAGCGTTCAAGACGGAGATCCTTCCGCCATAGTTTTTGACGGATTAACTTCCGCCGTAAGCAAAAAAGTTGACGTGATAATGATTGATACTGCCGGAAGACAGCACAATAAAGTTAATTTGATGAACGAATTGGAAAAAATCGGCAGAACAATCAAAAAAGTTGTTCCGGATGCACCCCACGAAACGTTGCTCGTTGTAGATGCAACCACCGGACAAAATGCCGTATCGCAGGCAAGAATGTTTAATAAAGCCGTAAAATTGGACGGATTGGTTTTGACGAAGCTGGACGGAACCGCAAAAGGAGGCGTTGTTTTCGGAATTAAACACAGTCTGGATATTCCCGTAAAGCTTATAGGAGTAGGAGAAGCTCAGGATGATTTACGAGACTTTAATGCTGAAGAATACGTAAATGCCGTTTTAGACAGATAAACAGCGAGTTTAACATAAAATATAAAAGGCGACCTTTTTAGTCGCCTGTTTTTTTATAAAAACACAAACATCTACTTTCGGTTGAAAAATCCGAGAAGTACTCCGAGAACCACCGACCAAACCGCAGCCAAACCGATTTGAAAATCCGTCGGCAACATAAATGTAACGGTATGCGCCGGAATCCAAAACCATACCATGGATTTCATGCCTTTGTCCAATCCCGACCAATTTTTTTCTTTCAGTATTAAATTATCCAAAATCCTGTGAAAAATAACCATAAATACACCGAACTGGAGATTACACATTGCTGAAATGCAAAAAGCTCTGAAAAATCCTTTGGATTTTACGGCAATCGGCAATAAATGATGATCCGCTAAATTATTCACAAAACCTTTGAACCCCGTAAAAGCGTATTTTATGCAAACGGCAAGTATCGCCCAAACAATCATTTTCCAAAGAATTTCTTTAGCGGAAAAAGGGAGATAAAATTTTTTCTTAACAACCCATCGCGAGACAAATTCACCCAAAGTTCCCAAAAAGGCAAACTGGATTATTGCCGTAAGCAAAGGGTGAGCTTTTACCAAAGAGATATAAATTTCCATAATATTTTCCTGCTATGCGGAATAAGAATTTAATTAATAATTGTTTTTAAATAAAAAAGGGCTGTCCGAAAACAGCCCGCAGATAAATATATTTTTTTATACAAGACCTTGGTCAAGCATAGAGTTGGCAACTTTCATAAAACCGGCAATATTGGCGCCTTTAACGTAATCAATGTAATCGGCTTCTTTTCCGTATTCAACGCAAGCTTCATGAATGTCTTTCATGATTTTGAAGAGTTTTTCGTCAACTTCTTCGGATGACCAGTTGAATCTTAATGAGTTTTGGCTCATTTCAAGCCCTGAAACGGCAACACCGCCTGCATTAACGGCTTTACCCGGAGCAAAGTTTACTTTTGCAGCTTGGAAAGCATGAACGGCTTCAGGAGTACAACCCATGTTTGAAAGTTCGGCAACAAATTTTACGCCGTTGTCGATCAATGATTTTGCATCGTCTCCGTTCAATTCGTTTTGAGTTGCGCAAGGCATTGCTACATCACATTTCACGCCCCAAGGTTTTTCTTTCGGGAAGAATTTTGCATTAGGATATTTTTCGGCATAAGGAGCAACTACGTCGTTGTTGGAAGCGCGAAGTTCCAATAAGTAGTCGATTTTTTCGCCTGATACGCCTTCTTCATCCAAAACGTATCCGTCAGGACCTGAAACAGTGATAACTTTTCCGCCTAAGTGATTTATTTTGGTTGCAGCTCCCCAAGTAACATTACCGAATCCGGAAAGAGCAACTTTTTTACCTTTGAAATCTTCGCCTTTTACGGCAAGCATGCTTTGAGCGAAATAAACGCCTCCGAAACCGGTAGCTTCGGGTCTGATAAGGCTTCCGCCCCAATTGCGACCTTTACCTGTCAAAACGCCGGTAAACTCGTTTCTGAGTTTTTTGTACATTCCGAACATGAAACCGATTTCTCTTCCGCCTACGCCGATGTCTCCTGCCGGAACGTCTGTATTAGGACCGATATGACGTTGCAATTCCATCATGAATGACTGGCAGAAACGCATAATTTCATTGTCTGATTTTCCTTTCGGATCAAAATCGGAACCGCCTTTACCGCCGCCCATAGGAAGGGTTGTAAGGCTGTTTTTAAAGATTTGTTCAAATCCAAGGAATTTCAAAATACTGAGGTTTACGCTCGGGTGGAAACGAAGTCCGCCTTTGTAAGGACCTATAGCACTGTTAAATTCAACACGGTATCCGCGGTTAACCATTACTTCGCCGTTGTCGCGTGACCACGGTACTCTGAACATTACAACTCTTTCCGGCTCAACCATGCGTTCAAGAATTTTGGCTTCTACAAATTTCGGGTTGCTTTCGTAAGCTTCCCATACAGAATCAACAACTTCTGTTACTGCCTGTAAAAATTCAGGCTGGTTAGCGTTAATAGCCGCTACTTTATCAAGAAATTCCTTTTTGGTCATAATAACCTCCGATTTTTTTTACTTTGATTCTTCTTTTTGCGAGTAATATTTTTATGTCAAGCATTGTCGCCGATTTTTTGTTTTTATTTTAAATTTCATTAAAGGAAAAGAATGCATATTCCCCTTAATTAATTATTATACAAAAAGATAAGAGTTATCCGAAAATCTTTAATATTTTTCGTTAAACTTTATTCCGATAATAAAAAAACGCTGTCTTTCTCAAAAATATCAATAGAAAAATAATAAAAGCGGATAAGTATGAAGACGATAAAGTTAAAAAGAAGCAATTTTTATCATAAACTCGAAAATTTATTGTTAAAATACCGATTTTTTTATCAATAATCTCGCAGTTGCCGGTTATATTTATCCGGATTATTAATTTTATTTATAAAGAAAAAAAATAAAAAAACTCCTTACCTCAATCGGCTCGGAGTTTGATCAAAAAAAAGCGTAAATTTATTAATCGGATAATCTGTCTATATAGCGATAGAATTTTTTTGTAAATTCCCGGGTAATTTTTCTTTGAATCGATCGGAAAGCAATCTCTTGAGCTCTTTCTCTGTCGGAACTTCCTTCTCGTCCTTTCAATCTCAGAAAAGCAATATCTTTATCTTTATTTTTTATGGATATATTTGCCCTGTAACTGATAAATTTTTCAGGACGATTAAGCTTAACATCTTTAAATTCAATATTGCCCTTAACCTCTATTATCGGATCTTCTCCGGAAGAAAATCCCTGATCGGTAAGCATTTCGTCAAAAATATCTTTAATATACCCGTCGCTGTCGTTTTTAATGTCAACGGAATAATAAACGGAAGCTGCGGCTTCCTCTTTATTTTGTCTTATTTTGCTTAAAGAATATTCAGGTTTGCAAAACTCGGCTGTTTCCGGAGAAATAATCATCAGCTGGTTCAGCAAATTCTTATTTGTCTCGGCAAAAATCTCGGCAACGGACAAAGCTGCGAATTTTTGGAAATTATTTTCCGACTTATCGGCTTTTGCAAGAAAAAATTCTGTTTGTTCCGAGTTATATTTGATTTTTTGTTCATAAATATCGCCGGTTGAGAATCTTTCCGCATAAGCAACCGTAAAAACTTCTCCCGTTTCATCAGTAAAGTATTCTCCGAATTTAACGTTAAAAAGAGTTTGTCCGGAACTGACGGAAACCGATTTATTCGATTTCATTTCTTCGCTGACATCCGTTTTGTTGTTTACGGAAAGCTCTGAATAACGTTGAATCGTTGTTTCATCAACCTTAATCTTACTTTCAAAAATTCTTGCCAAATTAGCGGCAGCATTATTTTCCGCATTATTTTTGGAATCCCCTTTTCCTATGGAAGCAAGATACAAACTTTCCGGGTATTTTGATTTTATATCCGTCAGCCATTGAGGTTTTTCGGAAGATTTCCCGAACAAAACGGCAACGCCTAAAATTAATATTGTCAGATATATTTTTTTCATTTAACTTCTCCCGATGAAATAAGGGAAATCCCCTTTTATTTTAAATAATACGCTTCAATCAGATTTAAACCTTCCGTTCCTATGTATTTATCCGGATAATTTCGGGTATGGATAACAACTCCCGAACCGTTTAAATATTCTATGCTGACATCATGCTTGCCCGGTTCAACTTCAAATTCCCCGACCAGAGCTTTAGCGGGGAAAAAACGAGAAATTCTCAAATCCGCGTTTTCGGTTGCGTCAACGGCAATATCGGTTGCCATGCGAGCAGCAAATCCCAGTAACGGATTGTTCAATTTTTTCTCCATTTCGGATTTGCCTTTTTCGGAAAGCAAACCTTTGGCAACTGTTCTGGTTATGGTCTTCAAATAAATAATGGGAACTTTCAGCTCGTAAGTTTTTTCCGCAACATTGGCAATATCCTCAATAAGTTGAAGATTCCCGGCTTTTTTACCGTCGATTAAAACTCTGACAGACTTTACGTCGGAATGACGTTTTTCCATGAAAGGAGTTTGAAATTTAAAATGATAGCCTTTCTCTATGCCGGGCCAATATAAAGCATCAAGCTCTTTCAATTGTTGATTGCCGCGAGGATTTTCTCCTGTTTCCGCAATAACAAGAAGATTTTTTTCGCTGTGAATATAAAAAGTTTCGGCTTTTTTGTCAGGAGATTTTCCCGTAAAACCGATTATGTTCAATTTGGCTTTTCCGGTAAAATCAAGATAAGAGTCAAGGTCGGGTTCTTTAAAGTTATAGATGCTTGACTGGAGTTTAAAAGCTTCATGAATCTTTTCTTTGTCTATTCTTGCGTCATCCTGTTGATTTTCGGCACGATACATAAGCATTCCGAGATAACGCCCCAAAGCTGAATTATGAAATTTATTGTCGGCAGCTTTAAAATCCGCTTTTTTATCTGACGAAGAATTCAACTTCTCGGCTTTTTTCTGATATTTATCCTGCAATTGAGCAAGTTTTACGTTTATTCTTCTTATTTCGACGGAAGCGCTTTCAAAATCGTTAAGACCCAAATAATTCAAAGCTTTAAAAACATTCACATAGATATCTTCGTAAGGTTCTCCGGCATAATCCAGGACATTGTCGTTGATCAATAAAGAAGTTGCCGCTTTGCTGACGCTTTTGGTAAAAAGTTCTTCCATGGCATCTTCGGCTTTGGAGAGCGATTCATTGCTCAATTCGTAATTTCCCCGGTAATGTTGAAGCATTCCCGTATCAAGATAATAAACAACCCTGTCTTTGGCTTTATAAAAATCATCTTTTTTGCTTTCTATTTGATTAAGCAAAACGCCGTATTCTTCCTTAGCAAGCTTTTGCTCCATTCCTTCAAATTGGGATTTGAAAGTCTTGGTGTTTGCGCAGCCCGAAAGCAGCAACAGCATTAAAAATGTTGCTGCTCCGGATCTGAATATTTTTGATTTCAGAAGTTTCATTACCATTTAACCTTTTTTGATGAAACAAGTTTTTTTATTTTGTGTCCGCCCATCCAGACTTTTTCGTTGCTTTCGACGTTTATTAATTCAAGGTCAACTTGATAAAACTTAACTTTTTGTCCGTCATAAGCATCTATTATCGTGTTGATCGTTCCTTTGAGCATGAAATCTGCGCCTGTTTCCTGAGCCAATCTTTTTGCTGTTTCGGCAGAAGCGTGTGTTTGCTGTTCTTGGCGTTCTTGGCGTATTTCATTGCGCTGATTGCTGTCTGCGACAAATTTTACTCTGCCGCTGTTGATTAATTCCCGTTCCATATCTTTTGTTATGGTTTGAGTGGGAATATGTTCGGAACTGAGGTTTCTTACTTTTCCGACAATAACGGTCGGTTTGCGTCCGTATTCGTCTCTGAAATCGGAAACCCAAGGGCGAGACAGACAATCTCCGATAACATTATTGGCAACGATTCTCGAATCCGAATCATTCCATCTTCCGCTTAAATCAACGGTTTTATCGGCTGCAGTTCTGGCAACTGTCCTGTTCTCTCCGCAAGATGCCAGAAAAAATGTCGCAAGCAAAACAATAATAGCGACGTAATTGATCTTTTTCATAAGATCCTCCTTATTTTATTATAGTTATGTTATTTATAATCCGAATAAAAATTTCTTTTTAGGTTTTTCCGATTCCGTTATTTTCAGAGGTTTTACCGCCTGAATGCAATACCAATCCGTTTTTTTAGGATCAGTGACAGACATATCTCCGAATTTAAAGAAACGGATGTTGTCATAGCCCATTTCTTTTAAAAACGAGTAAACGTCCTCCAGTTTAAAAGGATAATAAATTGTATAAAATTGACGTTTTGAAACTATTTTGTTTTCCACTTCTTCAAAAATAAGATAATTTGTCGTAACGGAACCGTTTTTATTGTAATCCCACAGCTGAAGATAGTTTACTCTTCCTTTGTCTCTCAATATGGGATTAAAAAGATAAAATCTTTGTTTGCGTTCCAAAATAAGATCCCAATTTCTGGAATCGAAATACAAAACTCCTCCCGGTTTTAAAACTTTATCCATCTCCTCCAATCCCTTTCTAAGCTGATCGGGTTTGAGATGACCGATGGAATTTCCGGTACTCAGCACAGCATCAAATTGACGGCTTACTTTTTTCGAAAGTTCGAGAATATCGGTTTTTTCCAATTGAGGAACAAGATTTCTTTTCGCAAAATTTTTTCGACATTGTCCCAGCATGTGTCGGTTTATGTCTGTTCCGGTAACAGTACAGCCCATTCTGGCAAAAGGGATTAAGTGAATACCGGTTCCGACAGTGCAATCCAAAACATTTCTTACGGGGAAATCTTTAAACGCCTGTTTAAAAAATTCGAACTCCGCATTTTCGTATTGCTCGGTAAAAAGCAAATCATGGGCTTCGGGGCAATCGTAAAAATACATTAAGACCTCATAAAATCAAAATAAATTTAATTATTAAAAAAAAATCGCACTTTTAAAGTCAAGAAAAAGTATATCTCTTTTTGTGTTTCTGATTATCTTGTCGGAATAAACGGAAAATCGGGGATTTTATGAAAAAAACGAGATCATTCTATAAGGTGTCTTTTTATCTTTTTCGTCGGACTTTTTTCAAATTCTATGTTTCTTACCTTTACTCGGGATATTTTGGAATAATCAGGCAACTTCATATTGATTTCCCGACGCAACTTTTCAAACATTTTTTTGATTTCTTTTTCTTCGACGTTCTTTTTGTCGAGCATCGTAAAATCGGGATAGACCTGCAATAAAATCAAACCGTCTTTTTCATAAATAACGGATTCGGAGACAATATCGAAACCGTTAACCTTCGCTTCTATTTCTTCGGGATAAATATTTTGTCCTCCGGAGCCTAAAATCATGTTTTTGGAACGTCCTCTGATATGGATATTTTGATTTTCGTCTATAAACCCGATATCGCCGGTATGCAGCCAACCATTTTTATCGATTACCGCATCGGTTGCTTCCTTGTTCTTATAATATCCGCTCATGCAATGAGTTCCTTTGACGACAATTTCTCCGACCGGATCACCCTTAGCGGCTTTGACTATTTTTACCTTCATGCCGCTGACTATTTTTCCGCATCCGCCTGTCGAACGATTATTCCAGGGAGCATAACTTATAAGAGGTCCGCACTCGGTCATACCGTAACCGACCGTAAAGCGTAAACCTGTTTTATTAAAAAATTCTTCTACGTCTGTATGCAAAGGAGCCCCGCCTATAACGATTTCTTTGTAATTTCCCCCGAAAGATTTTCTCAGAGATTTTTTGATGCTTTTATAAATAAGGTTTGAAATGCCGGGAATTTTAAGCAAAAATTTTATTTTGGGATCATCTAAGCGAGGTTTTATTTTTTTCCTGTAAATTTTTTCCATAATCAAAGGAACAGAAAGAATAAGAGCCGGTTTTACGTCGTCAAAAGCTTTTAAAATTGTTTTGGGAGAAGGAGTCTTATTCAAAAAAGAGATAAAACATCCGCAAGTAAAAGGAAAAAGAAATTCGAAAGCGCAACCGAAAGCATGAGCGAGAGGCAGAAAAGACAAAATTCTTTCGCCTCTTTCAAGTTTAAGATTTTTTGCGGCAAAAACAACATTTCCGTTTAAATTGCCGTGAGTAAGAATAACTCCTTTGGAAAATCCGGTTGTACCGGAAGTATATGCCAAGGCTGCCGGATCATTTTCTTCCGAATGTCCGTAATTCAAATCATTAATCAAGAATTCCGACTTTTCAGTATTTTTATTTATTTCTTCAACAGCTTTTTTATATTTTTCTTTAATTAATTCCGTTCGGAAATTTTCAAGACTTATAACCGCTTTTAAAATATGATTAAGTTCCGGGTCAATATCATCCAAAAGTCCTGTTTCGGCAAATAAAACGGCGCTTTCCGAATGATGAGCAATATGTTTTATGTCATCGGGATTAAAATCGGGAAGAACAGGGACAATAACCGCTCCGTAAGTAATTGCCGCCAAATAAACAACAGCCCAATTTGAACAGTTTTTACCGACTAAAGCAATTTTATCTTGTTTATTTATATCCAAAGCTTTAAACATATTATGCAATTTACGGATTTCAAAAGCGACATCGAAATAAGAAATTCCTTTCCCGGGATAATCCGCAAAAGATTTTTCGTTTTCGAATCGTTTTATACTGTCTTCCAAAAGATCGGTCAGCTTACTCATATATACTCCGCATAACGCTTATTTTACCTGATAAGGTTGTATTATCTTTTTTGGGTTATTCAGGTTATTTTAATCATTTCCTAAATATCGGTATTTTCAATTCAGCAAAAAGAAAGATAAAATAAATATATGACTGAGGGCGGTCAAATCTTTTTTGAATATCGGGTTCTCGATTTACGATAAATTATATCAGACTTAAAATTTCGGGAAAGCGAATACAAATTTCAGGGATCGGCAAAAACGGTTATTATAAAGAATAAGACGAGATAAAGGAAAAAGTTATTATTTAATTTCAAATTAACAAGTTAACCATATATTAATCTCCGATTGACCGGAAACCGGCAAATAAATTAAAATCCGGAATTGACATATTAGGCGTTTAATTAATTTGACAAAGTAAAATAAAATAAAGGAAAACTGAGATGGAAAAAATAAAAAAAGCAAATAACCGAATCATGGCGGGAACGGCAATAATAATTCTGTTTTTATTTTTGTTTTTCAAGTTCACGTTTAAATTTAATGACGGCAAGGTTATCGCCAAAATAAACAATATAGATATTCCTTATACCGAGTATTGGGCTTATACAAGTCAAATCTCGCGCAAATTGAGCGACAGAGACAAAATGTTGGCATTGGATTGGATTGTTGATCAAAATATTATCGGTTTATATGCCGAGAAATCAGAGGAAATAAAAAAACAACTGGATCCGATATTTGCCAAAGAGAAACTTTATGCGGAAAAAGATTTGCTTCTGAGAATTTACAATATCGAAAAAGTGGACAAAAAAGTTAAAGCAAATGAGCAACAATTGAAAGAATTCTATTTCGGGCATAAATTTTATAATTTATATTATTTGGCTATCGGAAGAGCAACCTCCAAGGCAAACGTCAAAGCCAAACAGGCTTACATGAAACTGGAACAGGGAAATAAATTTGCCGATGTTTTTGCCGAATTTGCCGATGAATCCTTGCAAAAAACGGAAGGAAAATTGGGAGTATTTTTGGAAAGCGAAATTCCCGAACCGTTTAAAAATCATATCAAAGAATTGAAATTTGAAGAATCTTTCAGCGAACCTTTCAAAGGCGATTACGGAACTTATATCTTATACAGAGGAAACGATAAAACTTTCGAAGAAATAAAAGATGAAGTAAAAATCAGGGTTGAACGCGAATTAAAACAACAAATGTATAATGATCTTTATGAAAATATAAAAAACGGTTTAACCGTTAATAAAGAATTTTTGGAAAATCTTCCGAAAGATCCCGATCCCCAAACCCCGGTTATAACGCTCAAAGACAAAAAAACAGTTATTGATTTCAAGTCTTTCTCTTCCGACCTTAACGAGTTGTTTCAGCTGGCGGATTTAAACAAAACAGAATCCGACATATTAATTGAAAAAGCTTACATACTGGGAGTTCAGGAACAAATTTATCGGAATGCTTTGGAATTGAAATTGGAAAAAAGCGAAAAATTTAAACAGGAATGGCGCAGAATTGCCGTCAATTTGAAAGAAACAAAATCTCAAAAAACCATCCGCTGGGTTTTGGAACATGTTTTAGCCAAAGACATTAACGTTACCAAAAAAGAAATGCTGGATTACTATATGCTTAATCGGAAAGAATTCAGAAAATCAGCTCTTTACAAACTCCAAAAAACAGTTGTCGACAACAAATCCGAAGCCGACAGCATTTATGCCAAAGCCCGACGAAAAATTAAATTTTCCAAACTTGTGTTAAAGTATTCCGTTGAAGAAAACGTAAACAGAACTCTCGGACGCACCCCTTATCTTACAAAAGAAGAACTGGGAGAAGACTGGAAAACAATTAAAGAATATCATCCGGGAGAAATCGTAACCCCTCTTGAAACGGAAAACGGTTATGTCGTTTATAAAATTTTAGATTTTCAAAAAGGAGCTCAACTTACTTACGAACAGGCGGAAAAACCTATCTACAATATGCTTTTCGTCGAAAAATTAACATCAGCTTTGGAAAAAATTCAAGAAGAATACGACATTAAAGTCGAAAAATTCTATAATGTCGTTTTGGAAGAAAATAATGAAGATAAAAATTGAAGATAAACTTGATTTAAAAATTGCCGTTTCCCTAATTGAGGATTTAAAAAATGAAAATTCCGATTTTCCCTATGAGCAGCTTTGCGAACTGGGACGAGAATATAAAAGAAAATTCAACGGCATAAACCTCGGCTCCGTTCCGGGCGTAAAAGAAACCCGAGCGTTGTTTAAAAGCCTCGGAATTGATCCGACCAAACATCGTCCGTCTTCCGAAGCTCTTCTTAACAGAGCTTTAAAAGACAAAGGATTTTTTAAGATTAATACCTTGGTTGATATTGCAAATTGGTGTTCTTTGGATTTTCTTTTGCCGATTTGCGTTTACGATTTTTCAAAAATTAAAGAACCGATTATTGTTCGCAAAGGCTCGGAAGACGAATATTATCTCGGACATAACCGTCGCAGAGTTAATCTTTACAATCGATTTTTGGTTGCCGACGCTTCGGGAGCTTTCGGTTCTCCGGTTACCGACTCAGTAAGAACTGCCGTCGAAACAAATACGACAGATGCTTTTCTTGTCATTTTCGCCCCGTCTGCGACAGACACGGATATCTTAGCCGAAAAATCAGATATTTTCACAAAAAGAATTATCGAACTTTGCGGAGGGAAAGTTACGGAAAACGAACTTCTTTAAGATTCTTCCGGTTAATTTTCGAACATCTTCGCAAAGTAATTTATTTTTCATGAAAAAGCCGAAATCTTTTGACAGAAATATCTTTTTTTTTGTTTAGACTCCCTTAATATCGACTTATATCAGGATAAATTTTAATTAATCGGAAATCTGTTTCGTCGATATAATTTCTTCTCGGAATAATTCGGATTTGATAAAATAAGCTCTCAGATAAATTAAGAACAAATGTTTAAATAAAACTTAATTATTCCGACCCGTTAATCGAGTTAAAATAAGCAGATAAATTATTCGCATTGTTTTATTCGCCGCAGAAAAGATTTTTTTCTTCATCAAAAAAAAATCTTTTCGCAAAAGCTTCGAATGAAATTTTAATTTATTTTGCTGAAAGTTACATACAAAAAGCTAAACTTAGTCATGCGACTTACTTTAATGTCGTTAAAGATTTAAACAAATCTCAATTTTGGGATAACAGGAGTTAATTTATGGGATTTATGACATTTCCGGGCGGAGTTCATCCTCACGACAACAAAAAATACTCCAAAAATTCTCCGATTGAAAAAATGCCTTTGCCCAAGAAAGTGATAATTCCGCTTTCTCAACATATCGGAGCGCCTGCCGTTCCGTGCGTAAAAAAAGGCGATAAAGTTTTGGTCGGACAAAAAATCGGTGATGCGGGAGGGTTTGTATCAGTCCCCGTTCATGCCGGCATTTCCGGAAAAGTAACTGCTATTGCCAAATTTCCTCATCCGAGCGGAACGGTTCGCATGGGAATAGAAATTACGGGAGACGGCGAAGACAATTGGGTTGAAACGATTGACGAAAAAGAATATTTTAATCTGCCCGTTGATGAAATGAAAATGAGAATTTACGAAGCGGGAGTATGTGGGATGGGAGGAGCAGGTTTCCCTACCCACATAAAACTTTCCCCTCCCGAGGATAAGCCTATTGACACAATTATCTTAAACGGAGTCGAATGCGAGCCTTATCTTACCGCCGATTACAGACTGATGCAGGAACGAGGCGAAGACATTATTAAAGGTTTGAAACTTATAATGAAAATCTGCGGAGCGGAAAAAGGCGTAATAGGAATTGAAGCCAATAAACCGGACTCCATTAAATTAATGAAAGAACTGACAAAAGACGAATCCTCAATCTCGGTTGTCGGCTTAAAAATGAAATATCCGCAGGGCGCCGAAAAACAATTGATTTATGCAGCAACCAAAAGAAAAGTTCCCAATAAAGGCGGATTGCCCATGGATGCAGGCGTTGCGGTTGACAACGTAGGAACAGCCGTTGCCGTTTACGAAGCCGTTCGCTACAAAAAACCTCTGGTGGAAAGAGTTATTACCGTTACGGGAAAAATCGTTAAAAATCCTAAGAATATCATGGCGAGAGTAGGTACTCTGTGTTCGGATTTGCTGGAATATTGCGGAGGAACTTCCGAAGAGATAGGAAAAGTTATTTCAGGCGGTCCGATGATGGGATTTTCGTTGTTTACTCTTGATACGCCTGTAGCAAAAACCAGTTCCGGATTATTGCTTTTCAATAAAAAAGAAGCCGATAAAGACAGAGAATACACCTGTCTGAGATGCGGAGGATGCGTTGATGTATGCCCGTTGAATTTGGTGCCGAGCATGATTATAAGCGCCGTCAAAAACGATGCGTGGGAAGATGCCGCCAAATACGGAGTAATGGATTGCATGAAGTGCGGGAGCTGCGCTTTTGTCTGTCCGTCTCAAATAAAACTTATCCAGTGGATAGACATCGGTAAATTAAAAGTAAGCCAATTAAGAAGAAGATAGATTATTTTCTTTCGGAGGATTTATGAATAATAAATTTGTTGTATCTGCGGCTCCTCATATGCACGAACCGATAAGCGTAAAATCGGTAATGTGGCAGGTTGTAATTGCCCTGTTGCCGGCTCAAGCGGTCGCCTGCGTATTTTTCGGAATGAATTCGCTTTTTTTGACATTATATGCGGTGATTGCGGCAGTATGTACGGAAGCCTTAATTCAAAAATTACGCAAAAAAGAAATAACGGTAAAAGACGGAAGCGCAGTTGTTACGGGTATGTTGGTGGCATTCAATATCCATGCGGCAAGTCCCTGGTGGCTGCCTGCAGTCGGAGCCGTGTTTGCCATAGGAATCGGTAAACAGGTTTTCGGGGGCTTGGGTCATAATCCTTTTAATCCCGCCTTGCTTGCCAGAGCATTTATGGTGGCTTCCTGGCCGTCGTTGACTACTGCCGGCTGGGTTCCCGCTTTGAAAAAATCAATTAACGGAATATCGCAAAATATAGATAACTTACCTGAAATAGTTACTTCTGCCACACCTCTGGCGGTTGCCAAAGCTTTAAGAAATCCGGATGTCATCGCTCCCGAATTAAGAGAGATGGTTGCCGGGAAACTGTTTGCTTGGGATACGGTCAGCAATCTTTTTTGGGGTAACACGGGAGGAGTTACAGGAGAAGTTTCGGCAGCCGCTTTGTTGCTGGGAGCCGCTTTTCTTTCTTTAAGACATATTATAGAATGGCGTATTCCCGTAAGTTACATCGGAACGGCAGCCCTTTTGGCATGGCTCTTCGGAGGCGTGAACGGCTTTATGAGCGCATCTTTGGCAGTTCCGGTATTTCATATTTTTGCCGGCGGATTAATTTTGGGAGCATTTTTCATGGCTACCGATATGGTAACATCTCCCGTAACCAAACGAGGCAGAATTTATTTCGGCATAGGTTGCGGAATTATCACCATGGTTATTCGTCTGGTCGGCGGTTATCCGGAAGGAGTTTCTTATTCGATTCTTCTTATGAACATGGCTGTTCCTTTAATAGACCGCTTTACGGTTCCCAAGTTTTTCGGGGAGAGAAAAAAATGAAAGATTACATAAAATTATCATCCGTTCTGTTTCTTATCTCGGCAATTGCCTGCGGAATTTTGGCTCTCGTCAATAATTTTACTTATCCGATAATTATGGAGAATAAAGCAAAAGAAGAAGAAATTGCCCGGAAATCAGTTTTGCCTCAAGCGGAAAGTTTTGAACAAAAAATATTGGGTAAAGATTCCGAAGGAAATGAGTTTTATTATTATGTCGGCAAAAATAAAGACAATAAAATTATCGGTTATACCATGGCAGTTTCCGCGCCGGGTTACAGCAGCAATCCCAAAACCATGGTCGGACTTACTGCGGACTTGAAAATTACAGACATTAAAGTAATAGACCAAGCCGAAACGCCCGGTCTCGGCGCCAATTGCGTAAATGACGATTTTCCCCCTCGATTTCGCGGAAAAGGAAAAGACGCTATGAAAACGGATAAAGACGGCGGCGAAATTAAATCTATTACCGGCGCCACCATCACCACCAGAGCGATTACCAATTCAATTGCCGACGGTATAACAATGCTTGAAAAATCTTTGAAAAAAGGGGAGGAATAATGTCTGCTCTCAATGAATTTACCAAGGGATTCATCAAAGAAAATCCCGTGTTCGTAATGGCGTTGGGTCTCTGTCCCACCCTTGCGGTTACTTCATCCGTCGTAAATGCTTTAGGAATGGGATTTGCCGCAACTTTCGTTCTCATCTGTTCAAATATATTTATCTCATTATTTAAAAATTTCATACCGTCAAAAGTCAGAATACCGGCTTATATAGTCATTATAGCCTCATTCGTAACGATTGTTGATATGAGTATGCACGCTTATTTGCCCGCTCTTCACAAAAGTTTGGGTTTATTCATACCTTTGATAGTGGTAAACTGTATTATTCTCGGAAGAGCCGAATCATTCGCTTCCAAGAACAATGTCTTTAATTCCGTTTTGGACGGTCTCGGAATGGGACTGGGCTTTACTTTTGCTTTGACAGTTCTCGGAGCTATTCGCGAGGTTTTGGGAGCAGGTCAATTATTGGGTTATCCTGTTTTGCCGAAATCATATAAGCCGATGTTGGCTGCCATTTTGGCGCCGGGAGCATTTTTTACGCTCGGATTTATTATGGGAATAATCAATATTTTCAAAAAGAAGGAGGCGTAAATGGAAATTTTCAGTAAGATATTTTCAATAGCAATTGCCGCTGTTTTCGTTCAAAATTTTGTCTTAATGAGATTTCTGGGACTCTGTCCTTATATCGGAGTTTCCAAAAAACTGGATTCGGCAGCCGGCATGGGAATGGCAGTTATTTTCGTAATGACTATAGCATCAGCCATTACTTATATTATTCAGCATTACATTCTTGTACCTTTGAAAATAGAATATTTGCAGACAATTGCCTTTATTTTGACTATTGCATCACTTGTCCAATTTGTGGAAATGGCTATTCAGAAAACCGCTCCCGGTTTGTATAAAGCCTTGGGCGTATTTTTGCCCTTGATAACGACAAACTGCGCGGTATTGGGTGTTTCAATTCTAAATGTTACCGAAAAATATAATTTTTTGGAATCTGTTTTAAACGGAGCTTTTGCCGGATTAGGCTTTACTCTGGTTCTCGTTCTGATGGCAGGACTCAGAGAACGTCTTGAAAGAGCCGATGTTCCCGAATCCATGAAAGGAATGCCTGTTGCACTCATAGTTGCAGGTTCTATGGCGTTGGCTTTTCTCGGGTTTGCCGGATTGAAATTTTAAAGGGAGAACATGATGTATCTATTATTACCTGCATTAATTGTCGGAGGATTGGGCTTGATTTACGGTATATTTCTTGCCTTTGCTTCCAAAGTTTTTCATGTTGAAACAAATCCCAAAATTAATGAAGTATCGGAAGTTTTGCCCGGAGCAAACTGCGGAGCATGCGGTTATCCTGGTTGCGGAGGTTATGCCGAAGCTGTGGTTAATTCCGGAGCGCCCGTAAATCTCTGTGCTCCCGGAGGAGCCGAATGTACAGAAAAAATAGCCGGTATTATGGGTTTGAAAGCAGATTCAGGCGAGAGAAAAATTGCCGTGATACATTGTCAAAGCGGCGGTTACAACAATACATTTTTCCGTTATGAGTATCAGGGCATCAGTACCTGTAAAGCGGCAGTTCAGGTAACGGGCGGTCCCAATCTTTGTAACTTCGGTTGCGTTTTTCAGAACGATTGCGTTGCGGCATGTTTATTCGATGCTTTTACCATCGACGAAAACGGCATAAGAATTATCGATAAAGAAAAATGCACCGGTTGCGGAGCATGCGTAAAAGCTTGTCCCAGAAATCTCATAGAACTTGTTCCGATCAGTAAAAAAGTACATATTTTATGTTCTTCGCATGACAGAGGTCCCGCCGCTAAAAAAGCTTGCGGAAATTCAACTGCCTGTATAGGATGTACAATGTGCGCAAGAAAATGTCCGGTCGGCGCAATAAGCATGCAGGATAACCTCGCAGTAATCGATTATACGAAATGCATAAACTGCGGAATGTGCGCAAAAGCATGTCCGACAAAAGCAATTCAAGATCAATTAAAAGGAACTCGCAAAAAAGCAATTATAAATGAAGATGATTGTATAGGATGTACAATATGCGCAAGAAAATGTCCGGTCGGCGCAATAAGCGGAGAAGTTAAAAAACCGCATACCGTTGATCCGGAAAAATGTATCGGTTGCGAAGTTTGCGTCAGTAAATGTCCTAAGAAAGCAATTAAAATGAGTTAACATAAATCACATTCATCAACAAAGCCCCGAACCGAATCAGGACGGGGCTTTTTAATGATAAAATAAACAAAAAGATCTCCGAAACCTAATCAAAAAAGAGAATTTTAAACAGACTTTTTTACTTTAAGAAAAGATATTTTCCGTCCAAGATTACTTCTTTTTTTATTTTGCAGTCAGGAAGATAATCCCTTAAGAGTTCGTCTAAACTTATTTCTTCCAATTTTGAATT